>ERZ842401.1002-NODE-1002-length-41564-cov-6.425233_pt1 | contig 41564 bp, 25 predicted proteins | sample MGYA00521270_ERZ842401 | MGnify/ENA primary metagenome ERZ842401 (study PRJEB31892, sample SAMEA3878208) | bioreactor metagenome | biome: Moose rumen | place: Sweden | collected 2011-10 | study: EMG produced TPA metagenomics assembly of the PRJEB12797 data set... | reverse complement strand
TTCACCCAGAACTTCAACCGATACTCCTATGCCCTTAACAATCCGCTGAAATATAGTGATGAGAGCGGGGAATTGTTTGGAATAGATGATGCGCTGATTATGTTCGCTTTAAGCGCAGCTATCGGTGCAATTTCTGGGGCGTTTATGGCATCAAACTCTGGAGCAAGGGGGGCTTTGGAGTGGTCAATGTATATTGCAGGCGGAGCATTTCTTGGAGCCATTTCTGCAGGATGGGCATCAGGAGTTAGTGGTATAGCCGCTTCTTCAACAGCTTTAGGAGGATTTTTAGGTGGATTAACAGCTGGGTCAGCTGGTGGTGCGGTTGGGGGAGTTATATCTGGATTCTCTTTCTCATTGATGGCAGGAGCGAATTTTTCTTCAGCATTAAATGGAGGATTATCTTCTGCCTTGAAAGGAGCACTTTCTGGAGGATTACTCGGAGGTTTAAGTAATGGCATTCGCTCATCACTGAACGGAGGAAATTTTTGGACAGGGAAAGGGATTATTTCTGACTATGTATATGAGCCCTCTGTTTATAATGGGAATGAAGATCCTGTTGAATATTCACAGGAGGCGGTGCAAGCATTTTCAACGAGAAATTTTAAGGGGATTCCTAGATGGATATTGCTAAAAGCAGATGGATCCTTACCAGAAGGATACACCATTGATGAATTTGGTGTAGTTTCTAACTCGATAGGAGAAAAAGTATATGGTTCTTGTCACGATAATACGGTCTATATATTCAAAGCTGCATGTTCTAGTAAGCAACAACTCTATATATCCCTTGGACACGAATATAGTCATGCTATTCTGAATAGTATTGGAATTTACGGCAACAACACTCAACATCAGATTATAACTGATTGGCAACTTAGGCAGGCACTGGAATGGAATTTTAACGTTAAAAGTCAAATTCGTTATTATAATGCATTTCATAAAGATGCAAATATGGCATATGACGATTACAATTATCTAGGTTTAAATAATTTATTCCCAATACTTAGCAGATGGCACATATTGTAAAAACAAATATTCTTACACATAGTATCATAATCGTGTCTGTGTTCCTAATATTAGGGCTTGGATTCATCATCATTTCGTCTAATGAGGCCGTGCAAGATAACTTGTTAAATAATAGAATAGATACGGTAGAGAAAACGATTTATGATAGCCGATCAATCTCTATTTTGCCTGACACACTATTTGCTTCGGAAAGTAACTTGTTTAATATTGTGGGTAAGGAAATAGAACCAGAAGAAGTATGTTCAATTCTTAAATCAAACGTAGGTGTTATCTTCCCAAAGGGTTTTCATCTAAATCAATATGATCTCGAAAAGAGGTTTCTTCCTGAGATACATCTTTATATAGTCGGGAAGTGGATACTTACAAAACAAAGCGATACTATCGTAATAATGGATGTTTCTGATGATGAGATTGAGAGTAGGGATTTTTATCTATTATCAATTGATCATGATTCGATTAAAGATGCCATATTATTAGCCTCTGTCAGCAAGCAATATTCTCAATTTAATCCAGGTCCAATATTATCAAAAAAGATGTCAAATGGTCATATTGTGCGCTCAATTCCAAAAGATAGTGAAAGCAAAAGAGGGCAAGAAACTTATTCTATTAACGAAAAAGGATTCTTTGTCAGAGTCCCCGGTTCCTCTGGTAATGCTACTATTAATGAGGATATATTAAGTGTTAGGTAAGCAATCCCATCCAATTAGATATGATATCCATGAAAAAGAAAGGAATCGCGTTGGTATTTAATAGGTATTCTTATAAGACTTAAGTTATACTTAGAATTTTTTAGTATGTTTGGACTATGGATAAATACAAGTAAAACGGCCTTCTATCAATGGTATAGTTTCTTCAACTAAAAAATCAGGTATTTATTTATATGGGACAGACAAGTTTTCCCCAAAAACTATTCCTGCATACCATGAAGTCATGGGCAATATTTTTACGGCTGAAGTATTTAGAATAAGGCATGATAGTGATGAGAAAATGAAAAGATTATTCAATCAGATAGATCCACATTTTCACGACTTAAGCAACGAAGATAAAATGAAAGTGCGAGAGAACTGTATCGAGGAACATGATAAAGGTAATCACAAAGAAGAACCAGATTAATTGTTATTCACGCGTCCATGATTCTACGGCTGAAAGTTTGTCAAACAATCAGTTTTAATTATCTTTAAACCTACCAGATTTTTGCCTTTGGCAGTAGATATGTCCAAAAATACACTGAATACGATTTCAGAGCTTACAGGAGTCTCTGTGTCAACTGTTTCCAGGGTTCTCTCGGGTCAAGCGGAGAAGTACAGGATAAGTCCTTCCACTGCCGGGAGGATAAGGGAGGCTGCCGATAAATGCGGCTACATCCCGGATCTTGTGGCGAAAGGACTCAGGACGCAGAGGACGGGGACTGTTGGTCTCACAATTCCTAATATAGACAATCCTTTTTTCTCCAACCTGTCCTGCATACTTGTAGCTGAGCTCAAAAAGCTCGGGCTTCATGTTCTCCTTGCTGATTCTATGGAGTTGGAGAAAGAAGAGTCCGAGGCCCTCAATATGTTTATCTCCCGACGTGTGGACGGTATTGTTGCGGTGCCTGTCGGAAAATCTGCCTCAGAGCTTGAAAGAATATCAAAGCGGATACCTGTAGTGCTCGTTGACCGTTATTTCCCTGAATCCAAACTTCCTTTCGTGGGTACCGATAACTATCACGGGGCCTATATGGCCGTAGATTATCTGATCAGCAGGGGGTACAGGAATATCCTTGGTATTCAAGGTAATCTCACGGCAGTTTCCAACCGCGAGAGGGTAAGGGGAATGGAAGATGCCGTTGCTGCTCATCCTGAGGTGAAATGCCGGGCAGAGGGGGATTCGTTTTCGGTTGAAAACGGCAAGGTAATCATGGGAAAATCCCTTTCGGGAGATGCCCGTCCTGATGCCGTATTTGCCTTCTCGTCTACAATTCTTCTCGGATCAATAATGTCAATAAGGGAAGCGGGGCTGAGGATTCCGGATGACATTGCAATCATCTCTTTCGACAACAACGGTTTTCTCGATTTTCTCGATCCTGCCATTTCGAGGGTAGAACAGCCTCTCTCCGAGATAGGGAGGACCGCTGCATCTCTTCTTTACGATCTCATGGAGGGGAAAACGACTTCTGAGATTGCCGGTGGGACCCTTCTGGCTCCATCCCTTGTTGTGCGAAACAGTTGTTAGAAGCTATAATTCTTTGTGATACGGAATTTGGATAAGTAAACTATTATATGTATTTTAGCAGTTAGATTTGCACAAACGTTTGCGCAAGAGGACATAGAATAATACTAAAAACCATAATAGAATGCGAAGAAAAATACTTGTCATCGGTAGCAGTAATACCGATATGACAGCAAAGACGGAGACTCTGCCACTTCCTGGACAGACTCTTATCGGAGGTGAGTTCACTACCGGCCCGGGAGGAAAAGGAGCCAATCAGGCGGTCGCTGCTGCAAGACTCGGGGGGGACGTAGCCCTTGTCTGCAAGGTGGGTAAGGATTCTTTCGGTGATGAAGCTGTAAAGCATTATGCCCAGGAAGGGTTGGATACAAATCTTATCTTTCGAAGCGACAAGCCATCCGGCGTCGCCCTTATCAATGTGGATGCAAAGGGTGAAAACTGCATTGTCGTAGCTCCGGGGGCCAATATGGATTTTACGGACGAAGATATCCAAGGAAGCGCCGAAGCGATAAAGTCTGCCGGGATCCTTCTCATGCAACTCGAAATCCCTATTCCTGCCGTCCTGAAGGCCGCCCGAATTGCTCATGAGGCTGGGACTCTTGTTATTCTAAATCCTGCCCCTTATGCTCCTCTTCCGGAGGAAATCTTTGAGTATGTCGATCTCTTCATTCCAAATGAAACCGAACTTTCCGCATATGCAGGCATAGAGGTCAATGATATCGAATCTGCAAAGAGAGCTGCAGGGATAATGGTGGAAAAAGGCGTCAAGAAGCTGATTATAACCCTTGGCAGCAAGGGTTCCCTGATAACGGACGGTTTCTCTGATGAGGTTGTATCTCCGGTCAAGGTTGACGCTGTCGATACTACGGCTGCCGGTGATACCTATTGCGGTGCCCTCTGCGTTGGGCTCGCGAGCGGGATGGCTCTCCCCGAGGCAGCCGCCCTTGCGAGCCGAGCGAGCGCAATTTCGGTGACCCGGATGGGCGCCCAGAATTCTATGCCAAGAAAAGAAGAAGTAAAGTTCTAAAAATAGTATAACAAATTAATAATCAATTCTATGTTTATCGTCAACAGTTACACGCTTGCAGTAATTCTATGCTTCGTGACCATGCTCTGCTGGGGCTCATGGGGTAATACCCAGAAGCTCGCCGCCAAGAGTTGGAGATATGAACTCTTCTACTGGGACTATGTCATCGGAATGGTCCTTTTCGCTCTTGTCCTGGCTTTTACTCTCGGCTCTTTCGGCTCCGAAGGACGTCCCTTCCTTAAAGATATAGCACAGGTTTCTGCCCCGGCATTCTGGAGTATAGTCATTGGCGGAGTTATATTCAATGCTTCCAACATTCTTCTTAGCGCATCGACATCAATCGCCGGCATGTCGGTGGCATTCCCGGTCGGAGTCGGACTCGCTCTCGTTCTCGGTGTTATCAACAACTACCGTGTTGCTGTGCAGCAGGGAACTGATCCCGGAGATGTAACGCTTCTTGTAATTGGAGTAGCACTTGTCGTTGCCGCAATTATTTGTAATGGAGTTGCTTCTGCGAAAAAAGGCGGAGCAGAAGTGTCCAAAAAGGATCAGAAGAAAGGAATCATTCTGGCTATCGCTGCCGGACTCATCATGTCCTTCTTCTCCTCATTTGTGATGAGGGCCATGGACCTTACCAATTTTGCAGCTCCGGCAGCAGGTAAAGTCACCCCTTATACAGCTACTGTGATTTTCACCCTCGCGGTCTTTGTGAGTAACTTCGTTTTCAATACTCTGGTGATGAAAAAGCCCTTTGTTGGCGAGCCGGTCGATCCCAAGCAGTATTTCAAAGGAAGCACCAAAACCCACCTTGTCGGGATGCTCGGCGGCGCAATTTGGTGCCTTGGTACTGCTCTTAGCTATATTACCGCCGAGAAAGCAGGTGCAGCAATTTCTTATGCCCTCGGTCAGGGAGCGCCAATGGTGGCTGCAATCTGGGGCGTATTCATTTGGAAAGAATTCAAAGGGGCTAAGAAGAATGTATTTATGCTCCTCGGCCTTATGTTCGTCCTCTTTATAGCCGGCCTTGCCTGCATTGTCGCTGCTAAATAATGCTTTTTTTAAGATCATTCAGGGCAATGGCTGCCACTGTCTTTGCGGCGGTGGCCGTTGCCGTTACTTCATGTAGCCCGGATGAACCTGACAAGCCCGTCAATCCGGTTGACCCTGTCAATCCTGATGGGGGAGAGCAGGTCGATCCTCAGCCCCCAACACCGTCTACGACCATTAAAGATATTTCCACATACCAGCTTGGAGATGTCTTTGAGCTGACTTTTGCGGGAGAGCAGCTTCTTCCTTACAAGGGGCTCTCAAAAGGTGATTATATTGAAGCGGAGGCCATTACTGGGGAAGCAGCAACATATCGCTTCGAGGTGGTCTCCGCCAATGATACTGAGGGTGCAAAGCTTTCTTGTCCGAAAAAATGGATAGGAGGGATGTGCCGTCTGACCCTCCATACCGCCTCTTCGGCGAGGACTCTTGGAGAGACGTTCGTGGATGTTGTCGACCGCTTTGAGGTCCCGAAAAATGCAAGATACTCCCTCTACGGCAGAGTGATTGATTCTGAAGGCAATGGCATCTCCGGTGTAAGCGTTTCCGATGGGAAAGGAGTCGTTCAGACTGATGAAAATGGCTATTACTATATCCTCTCCGAGAGGAAGTATGGCTATGTTTTTATATCAGTCCCTGGAGGCTACCGCGCAGCCGTCAATCGTTCGATCCCCCAGTTCTTCAGGAAGATTACTTCTGATATAACCAATTATGAGATAAAGAGTTTTGTCCTTGATAAGGAGGAGAACACCCGCCATCGTCTCCTTGTCTTTACAGATGTCCATATGGCCAATCGCACAGAAGACAAGCGCCAGCTTACAAACGGTTTCAAGAAAGATCTTGCCTCTGAGCTCGAAAGGGCAAAAGCTGACGGAGTGCCTCTTTACGCCCTCAGCCTTGGTGATCTGACATGGGATCAGTTCTGGTATGCCAACAAGATGGAACCAAAGCACTACAAGGAGTTGATGGCTGATGTCGAGGTGCCTATCTACAATCTTCTCGGAAACCATGACAACGACCCTTATGTGGCCGACGACTTCAAGTCAGAAGAGCCGTGGAGGACATATATAGGTCCAACCTATTATTCCTTCAATATTGGCGACATCCATTATATCCAGCTCGACAACACCCTTTTCAGCAATTCAGGAGGCGCTCCCGGTACAATAGGAAGTCTGAGTTACACAGAAGGATTTACGGCAGACGAGCTGGCCTGGCTGCGCTCAGACCTCTCGTATGTGCCTAAGTCTAAAAAGCTTGTTATCGGAATGCACATCCAGTATACCAACAGGCCGCATGTGACTACCGGGGGTGGAGATACTTTCGTTCAGAGTATGCCAACAGATCAGTCTGCGAAGTTCCTGGATCTAATCTCCGGCTATGATACTCAGATGCTTACCGGTCATACGCATATCCGATACACCAATTATATCAGTGACAAGCTGATGGAGCAGAATGTAGGAGCCATTTGCGGAACTTGGTGGTGGTGCGGCTATTATAGCGGATATCGCACGAATATGTGCCGCGACGGTGTGCCGGATGGGTATGAGGTGTTTGACTATGAAGGGTCTTCCATGACTTGCTATTACAAAGGTGTAGGGAAAGATAAGAATTATCAGTTCAGGGCCTATGACCTCAACAACTGCCTCATCTCAAGGGCTGTATACTGCCCCAAGATAGCCAGCAATTACAACGTTGTCACCGAAGAGATATTCAAGCAATATGCATGCGGATTCGATACTCCGCGAACGGACAACGCCGTCCTTATAAACATCTTCTCCTGGAACACGAAGTATAAGGTGGAAGTAACTGAGAAAGAGACGGGTAAAAGTCTGACGCCGGTTCGCATCTCCGGTTATGACCCTCTCCATGTGATACATTTCAACATGGGACGAATGAACACCAATTCCAAGAATCTGACTTTCCCCACCCTGCTTACAGACCATCTGTTCGAGGTGAAATGCTCCTCTGCAACATCAACTCTTGAGATAACAGTCACAGACGAGTTTGGGAATGAATTTAAAGAAACAATGACACGTCCGAGGATGCTCCTTGATATGTCCAAATCAACACTATGGTAAATATGAAAAAAACAATCCTAATCCTGCTTTTCGCAGCTTTGGCCATATCCTGTGCCCAAAAAGGGACCAACCTTGACAGGGTGCCCATTTTCAAAGTGGTGCCGGCAGGTAAGGCCAATGCCGAAGGCAAGTATGAAATTGAGGGGAGGGGAGGATCAGCCCTCTTCAGAGTAATGTCTACAGGCCTTTGGTCGGCTTCCTTGTCCGGAGATGAGGGCTTTTCACTATCTGACAAGGACGGCTCCTCCGGCCGTACAGATCTTTCCGTCAGCGCCCAGAGCAATACAGGTTCTTCAACACGTTCGACGACTCTCAGTATCCTCGTTGACGGCGAGATAAAAGAAACGTACAATATCGTACAACCTATTGTTCTTCCTTATGTTGAGGTAACACCTTCCGAGGTATCTCTGATGGGAGAAGAAGAGGAGTTCACTCTTACTGTTGACGCTGCTATGGCTTGGAGCTGCTCGATTGACAAGGGCTCTGAATGGCTTAGCATTGTGTCCCAGAGCACCACAGAAATCACTTTCAAGGCGCTTGAGAATAGCAGTTCTGAGAACAGATTTGCCGAGGTTGGCTTCTATCTCAATGATATGCCTCTTGTCGGTAAAAATGTCATTATCACCCAGAATTTCCTCGCTCCTGCACCGAAAGCCGACCTTCTTGATGTTGTTTTCAACCTGAGCGGTGACGCTTCTGATGCATCGGCGATGAAGATGCCTGTTGTCAAAAGAAGCAATCCTTCTATGGGCGCCGAGTTCGTCGAAAAGTACAACCGCTATGCGGCCGTATTCAATCCAGGCGATATCCTGAGCGGCCAAGCTGATGGCTACTATGTTGCAGATTACACGACAAATGAAGAATTCAAGGCCAAACTTGCTGACGGTTACACTCTTGAAGTCCTCTTCTGCCGCTCAGACGAGCCGGGGACCAAGCAGATCAAGCCGTTCTCCTCAACTCAGGCCGGCGGTACAGGAATTTGCTTCAGGGCAAAGGAAGGAAATGAAATCAACTTCGAGACTCACGTAGGAGGTTCATGGGTTGAGCTTTATAGCGGCGTAACCCCTCAGAAGGATGTCTGGTATCATGCTGTTGGCATCTGGGATAAGTCTAACGCTATTGCAAAACTCTATGTGGACGGGAAACTGACTGCCACAAAGACGACATCCGGAGAATTCAAGCTAATGACTACCAATGAGAAATATTGGTTTGGAATCGGAGCAGACCCGAATGCTTCAGACCAGGGTGAGGCTACCTTCAGTGGTAAAGTTGCTATTGCCCGTCTTTATGACAAACCGCTTACCGAAAGCGAGATATTCAGTCTCTGGAGAGAGGTTAGATAAGGAGGGAACGAGTTATGAAAAAATTACTGTATATATTAGTGGCTGTGCTGGTTTCGCTGCCGGCAATGGCTCAAAGAAATACCCATACCATAAGAGGAAAGGTGACAGAGAAGACCGGTGCTCCTGTTGTTGGAGCATATGTCTATAACACAGTTACTTCCAAAGGTGATGTGACATCCATTGACGGAAGTTATGAGATTCAGGCTGTCACTGGTCAGAGTATCAAGGTGACCTGCATGGGTTATAAGGAAGTCGAGTTTTCGGCTCCTGCATCCGCTGTCTTTGATGTCTCTCTTGATGAGGACAATGAGATGCTCGAAGAGACTGTCGTTGTCGGATATGGTACCCAGAAAAAGATAAACCTGACAGGTGCCGTGTCTGTGGTGACAGACGAAGCTCTCAAGGACCGCCCTACCTCGAATGGACTAAGGGCCCTTCAAGGAGTAGATCCTTCTCTTAATGTCATCATTGGATCCGGTAATCCGACCGAAGGTCAGAATATCAACATCCGTGGAGTCCCTTCGGTCAACTCTTCTACGCCGCTTGTTCTTATAGACGGTATTCCTGATGGGCAGCTCCATCAGCTGAACAGTAATGACATTGAGACAATCTCCATCCTTAAGGATGCTTCCGCAGCTGCAATCTATGGAGCAAAGGCTTCAGCAGGTGTAATCATTATCACCACCAAGAGCGGGAAGGCCGGAAAGGCAAAAATCAACTACTGCTTCAATGGCGGTGTCACCCAGCCGACAACCCCGTCCGATTATATTACGAATGGATATGATTATGTGACCCTTATCAATCCTCTTTACAAAGCGCGCTACAACTATGATTTCTTCCAGACCGGGGTTTATGATACCGTTGTCGAGCAGACTCTTTTGAGGAAAGATGATACAACAGAAAGCGCTGAAAGACCGTGGGTGACCATAGACGATGACGGAAACTACCATTATTATGGCAACTTCGACTGGTACCATAATATCTTCAATACCAACCGCCGTCATCAGGAGCACAATCTCAGTATTTCCGGCGGAACGGACAAGGTGAAGTATTATATCAGCGGCCGTTATTATGATCAGGAGGGAACACTCTCCGGCCCGATTATCGGGACAAAGGAGAACTATGATTCTTATGCATTCAGGGCCAAATTGGACGCTCAGATCTTAAAGTGGGCACGATGGACGGTCAATGGGGCGGTCAACTCGAATAACCAGATCTATCCTGGTGTTACCAATGAAGCTTTGACTATCGCCGGCCTCGATCAGAACCTCGTTCCTATCTTCACTCCGACTAATCCTGACGGATCGTATGTACTTCTTCCGAAGGATCTCAGGAACGTCTTCCTTGGCACAGGCCGTGTCGCGGAAATCCAGAACCCGGATACCTTCCATAAGATTTCTGCAAACAGAATTACCCTTGCGAATAATCTTCATCTGGACCTTCTGAAAGGCCTTACCTTCGATGCCGACTACAACCTCAATTTCTACCATCGTCTCTACAAAGACAGAAATCTTGAGGATACATATTCCAACGCTATCGGTGTTTTCGCGACCACAAACCGCTACTCGAAAGACTCCTATCGCGAGAGAGTATACGACTATCTTCTCCATAGCGCAGATGCCTATTTCACTTACGATACGTCTTTCGGCGGTGGAAACAATATTAAGATTACAGCAGGGGCCAACTACGAGACATACCGTCTCGTAGACAACACAGTTACCCTGACCGGCGTAGGCAGTAAAGATCTTGCGACCTTCAATTCTGTGACAGATGATTCTATTTTCGAAGTCACTCAGGATATCAGCGCCTACAAGACCCTCGGTTTCTTCGGCCGCTTGAATTATGATTTCAAAGGCCGTTACCTCCTCGAACTTTCGGGCCGCTATGACGGTTCATCAAGATTCCAGGGGACTGGCAACATCTGGGGTTTCTTCCCGTCAGCTTCAATAGGTTGGCGATTCACCGAGGAACCGTTCATGGCTCCGCTGAGGACTTGGTGGTCGAATGGTAAGATCCGCCTTTCTGCCGGCTCTCTCGGTAATCAGCAGGTGACCCCTTACCAGTTCTTGGAAACCATTGATTCAGGGACTATAAGCTATCTGTTTGACAATAGTGGAAAGCCTAAGAGTACATCTGTTTCCGCTCCCAACTCGTCAGATTTGACATGGGAGACGGTTACTACCTATAATGCGGGAATCGACCTCGCTTTCTTCAATAACCGCCTGTCCTTCACCGGCGATGCCTTTATTCGTGATACCAAGGGTATGATTACTTCCGGAGAGCCGGTTCCAACAGTCTACGGTGCAAGCGCTCCAAAGTCCAATTCTACAGACCTTCGGACTACCGGTTACGAGCTCATGCTCTCATGGAAGAATACCCGGAACGTACTTGGATCGCCTCTGTTCTATAACGTGACGGCTACTCTTGGCGACTATACCCGTAAGATTACATATCTTTCTTATGAGAATCGTCTCTATTCCAGCAATTATGTGGGTAAGACTCTCGGAGAGATTTGGGGTTATCATGTTCCAGGTCTTTTCCGCTCCGATGAGGAGGCTGCTCTCTATCAAGAGGCCGTCCACAATGCTTCCAATGTCTATCAGAGGGTATACAATATGCTCACTGACGGCTATCTGAAGGCCGGCGATGTCAAGTTCGACGATGTCAATGGCGACGGCTACATCAACAATGGATCCGGGACCGTCGAGGATCCCGGCGACATGTCTATAATTGGTAATACCACCCCGAGGTATACCTACGGTCTCCGCCTCGAAGGCAACTGGAAGGGGATTGACCTCAGCGTATTCTTCCAGGGAGTCGGCAAGAGGGACTGGTATCCTTCCGCCAATGTGGATGCTATTTATGGCGCCAACCTCTTCTGGCAGCTGTACACTTATCCAATTCCTTCCTTCGTAGAAAAGGACTTTGTGGACCGCTGCTGGAGCGAGGAGAATCCCGACGCTTATTTCCCCCGCGTGAGGGTGATTACTTGCTACAACGGAGGGCCTCTCGGCCAGAATAATGACAGGTATCTCCAGAATGCAGCCTATCTCCGTTTCAAGAACCTGACTATAGGTTACACAATTCCCGCTCTCAAGAACGTTTTCTCCAAGGTCAGAGTCTATGCTTCCGGAGAGAATATCTGGTATTGGTCGCCGATGAAAAAGAATACCAGGGTTATAGACCCTGAGCTTGCCGTCTCCACGACGACGTACAAGTCCGGTACAGGCTCGGGTTATCAGATGCCACGTACTTTCTGCCTCGGTATTGATGTGACATTCTAAAATGGGAAGGATATGAAAAAGAATATTATAATATTGACAGCCATCGCGGCAATTACTCTTTCTTCCTGCGATCTTACTCTTTATCCGGAGCATGAAACGACCCCGGAGCAGTATTTCAGGAATGAGTCCGACCTCCTTCTATGGAGCAATAATTTCTATACGGATAACCTCCCGGGCGCAGATATAGGCCAAAATGATGCCGACGACAAAATAGACAATGGTCTTTCTGCCTATATCACCGGCTCCCGCAATGCGTCCACGCAGAGCTGGGGCTTCACCTCGCTCCGCAATATCAATTATATGCTCGACCATCTCGACCAATGCGAGGACCTTCAGGTTAGGAAGAAATATGAGGCTGTGGGGAGATTTTTCCGCGCGTGGTTCTATTTCTTGAGAGTAAGGACCTACGGGGATATTCCATGGTTCGGCCATGTTGTCGGTTCGGCGGAGAGGAATGAACTCTATAAGGACCGCGACGACAGAGGCTATGTGATGGATAAAGTCATGGAGGACATCCGTTTCGCCGCTGACAATCTTCCTTCCAGTTGGGAAAATAACAACACAAGGGTTACCAAGTGGGCAGCCCTTGCTCTCGGTACCCGCGCCGCTCTCTATGAGGGTACATTCCGCAAGTATCATGAGGATCTCGGTCTTTCAGATGCCGACAAATACCTTAAGATCGCAGCTGATATGGGAAAGGAATTCATTGATGAATCCCCGTTCTCCCTGTACAATGAGGGGACTCAGCCGTATCGCGATCTTTTCTGGAAAAAAGAACCCAAGACTCAGGAAGTTATCCTCTGCAGGGTCTACTCTGTCGATCTTGGTGTCTCTCACTCTGTCCCTTACAATATCATGTTCGGGCGCACCTCAATGACAAAGAGGTTTATGAACCACTATCTTATGGCAGATGGAACGCGTTTCCAGGACAAGAAGGGATGGGAGACGATGACATATACAGAGGAGACACAAGGGCGCGATCCACGTATGGCCCAGACTGTCCTTTGCCCCGGATATAAGTATAATGGCTCCGAAACTGTAGTGCCGAGTAAGCTCTCTTCCCACACCGGGTATGAGCCTATCAAGTTCGTCGGAAACGCTTCCAGCATGCTTGTCGGCAACGGAGAGCACCCGTGGATTATCTTCCGGGCTGCCGAAGTATATCTCAATTATGCGGAGGCAGTTGCAGAGCTTGGGACCATTACGCAGACCGATCTTGACCTTACGATCAACAAGATTCGTTCAAGGGCGAAGATGCCTATGCTCAGTCTGGAAAAGGCGGATGCTGCCCCCGATCCGTACCTTCTTTCTTGCTATCCCAATGTCACCAGGAGCGCCCATACCGGTGTGATTCTCGAAATTCGCCGGGAAAGGACAGTGGAACTCGTTCTCGAGGAGCCCACAAGGGCATGGGACCTCTTCCGCTGGAAAGAGGCCAGACAGGCGCTGAACCATTTCACTCCCTGGTACGGATGCTATATTCCTGGTGCCGGGACATACGATATGGACAATGACGGCAAAGATGACCTTGAGGTCTATGCTTCATCTCCTGCATCCTCTCTCCCGACCAAGCTCCAGATTGGAAAGGATTTCGTTCTTAGCGAGGGTGATCATGGTTATATTGTCGGTTATCCCGGCACCGATCGTGGTGGCGACTGGGACGATGCCATAGATTATCTCTGGCCTGTCCCTAAGGCCCAGATAGAAACTTATGCTGACCAAGGATATAAACTTTCCCAGAATAACGGCTGGGACAACAGATAGAATAATGAAAAAAGTCGTTTACATATTGGCGGCGGCAGCGGTTTTGGCCACTGCCTGCCAGAAAGAAAAAGCGGATCCGGAGATTAGTTTCAATCCGGAGACGGCAGAATTTGAAAGTGCAGGAGGCAGCATGCTCATTGGAGTCAAGAGCGGATTGGATTGGACTGCTTCCACATCTGATGATTGGATCTCTATCCAGATGCCCCAGGGGTATGGCTCGGATTCATGGGAATACATGAAACTCACAGTAGGAGAAAATTCCGGAGATCCTCGAGAGGGTAGAGTTACTGTCAGTAATGGAAGCCGCTCCAAAGACCTAAAAGTCACGCAAGGAACAATTCCTAATGAAATATCGGTCGACAAGTCAGAAATTACATTCACGAGTGTCGGCGGCAACGCCAGTATAGCTCTTACGACGCTTCGCTCATGGACCGCTTCCGCTTCTGACAGCTGGCTGACAATTACGCCATCTTCCGGAGGAGGCTCTTCAGAAGTCATAAACGTGACAATTGCCGCAGACACCAACGAAGGAGAAGCTAGGACGGGGACCGTTACTTTCAGTAATGGTAAGTCAGAGGCAAAGGTCTCTGTGAGCCAGAGTAAGGATGCTATGATTCTTATGAATAAGGCTGAGTTCCTCGCGTGGTTTGGCGAAGCGGCAACCTACGGCGAAGGCACGCAGGTCTCCCTCGGCGCCGACGTGGATCTTGCAGGAGAGACTCTTACCCCGATACCTGCGCTTCTTTGCTCTATAAATGGTAAGGGCCATAAGATAATGAACTGGAAGACAAGTAGTTCCCTTGTTGATACCCTACGTGCAGGAACGACCATCAAGAATCTTGTAATTGACTCTTCCTGCTCTCTTACCCTTCCTTCAGACCGTAAGACATTCGGCTTCCTGGTTGCCAACAACCGCGGTACGGTTTCCGATATTGTCAACAATGCTGCCGTGATTATTCCTTCCATTCCGGCATTTGCAGACGGTGCCTATGGAGCGATTGTCGGCTATACGTATGAGGGCGGCTCTGTCTCCGGATGCGAGAATCATGGAGACATCACCTATTCGGGCCCTGGATACACGACAGGAACTGTCTATTTTGGAGGTGTTCAGGGTAGGATGACAGCCGCTTCAACAACCATTTCCGATTCGAAGAACTACGGAAAGATTTCATTCACCTTCTCGGATGCAACGACTTCTTCCGGACTTTATATCGGAGGTGTTACTGGCTCAGCAAACGCCAACAGCAATGTTCTTTCCTGCAGCAACTACGGTGAAATAACCGTCAGGACAAAGGGCTTCAGCGGTAATCATCTTGTCGGTGGAATCGTTAGTTATGCCGCTTCCGATACAAAGAATTGCCACAATGAAGGCAATATTTCCCTTATCTCCGAGACCACTGAGGGCGCAGCCGACGGACCTGTCAAGGGGGCCGGCGTGGCAGGTATCTCAGCGTATCAGGGTAAGAACGGCGGTACGCTTGAAGATTGCTCCAACAAGGGAAATATCACCCTTCGTGCCGGTTATTCTCTGGGCTTCACAACAGTGGGTTCGATGACCAAGTTCTCATCTGCAGTCGGCGGCATCGTCGCATATTCGTTCAAGAATGCCTTGAAGGGATGCTCCAACTCCGGAGAAATCAAGAGTCATTTCGGCAATATTGACAATGCTGCATCTAATTACAATACGACAGTCCGTCAGTGCGTCGGAGGTATCATTGCTTCAACTTATGGAAATGTTGAGGATTGTACCAATACGGGAGCCGTAACGGCATACTGGGTGACATCTACCCATAGTGCTGGGCTAGCAAAGAACTTTGTCACTATGGCGGGCGGGATTTCCGGAGGAGATTATCATTCAGATCAAGTTGGATCCAGCATTATCAATTGCACCAATGAGGGCGCTGTCAACTTCACTTGCGATTCGTCACAGTCCAATAATGCCCTTGGAGGTATAGTAGGATGGCCTTCCAAGGAAAACGCGGCCGTGACATCATCTGTTTCAGGTTGTATCAATAGGGGTGCAGTGATCCACGATGGTTATGCCAAGACTCGTGTCGGGGGTATTGTCGGTGCCGGTGGCGGTATAGACGGGTGCAAGAACTATGGAAAGGTCTACTTAAAGAGCGGCCATGCAAGCTCGGCAGTCGGAGGTCTTGCCGGTTATAGGAACTTCCTCTTCACCACTAATTCCGAGAACCATGGAGACGTTGTCTCTGATGTTAAACTTGTCGGAGGCGGTGGGGGAGCCGGAGCTATAGGCGGACTTGCTGGAGGCTCAGGAAACACTGTACAGACAATCGCAGGATGCCTCGTTGACTGTACTGTATCAGCTCCGGAAGGCTGCAATTTCGCCTCTATGGTCATTGGAAACATGGATCAGAACAAGTCCACAGGTCAGGTCGTTTCGGTAGGTACCGAGGCGTCTCCGATTCGTATCAAAGGTACTTTCTGCGGTACGAAGCTGACTTCCTCCAACTTTGCCGACTTCGTCAAATGGGCCGGCATGACAACAGATTATGGTAAACTAACATGGCACGTCGTATATGCTGAATAAATTGTTTGCAGCGGCAGCAGGGGCCCTTCTCCTTGCTGCCCCTGTTTTCGCTCAGGCTCCGCAGCCTGCTTCGCACTCACAGAAGGTAATAATTGAAACCGATATGGGTAATGACATCGACGATGCTCTTGCCCTAACCGTAGCGCTCAATGCCGTCAGGGACGGAAAGCTTGACCTCATGATGGTCTCGAACCATAAGAAGAGCCCGACGGCTTCCGATTTCATAGACATAGTGAATACTTATTATGGCTATCCTGAAATCGAAGTTGCAGCTTGTTCTACCCCCGTTTTCCAAGGAGCCTATACCGATTATACCGTACCTGTCGCTTGCGACAGGAGCTGGCTTCACAGCGGAAAGTATGAGGGCGATTATCCCGATGCCGTGGCCCGTTACCGCGAGGTTCTTGCTTCATGCGCTGATGGGGAGGTGGTTATAGTCTCTTTAGGGTTCGGAACAACCCTTGCGGCCCTTCTCGATTCCGAGCCGGACGAATATAGCTATTATACAGGTAAGGAACTGGTCAAGAAAAAGGTTAAATATCTTTCCATCATGGCAGGAAGCTATGGAGCGGAGGATACGCTGATTGTGAATGGCGCTCGTGAAACCCTCTTCGACAAGACCAAAAAAAGGGCGGAGTATAATGTTGTCAATGATATTCCTGCGATGAAGAAGGTTTTCGCAGAGTGGCCGACCACTATCTACCAGAATCCATTCGAGATTGGAAAGATGGTGATGTATCCTTGGGATGCCGCCTGCAAGGTTGGTGGTCCTGTCGAGGTTGCATACAAGGCATATAAGAATGAGCCTTACGACCGTCCTTCATGGGATATCCTTTCGGTTGCATTCGTTCTCCATCCGGAGATGTTCTCGATAAGTGAGCCTGTCACCGTCTCCGTCGATGACAAGGGCTTCAATCACCTCCAAAATGGCGGAAATCATTATGTACTGGCTATTTCCCCGGAACAGGCGGAAGCCCTGAAGGACTTTGAGGTCAAGGAGACCACAAGGCAGAAGGAGTATCTTCCCTCATGGGAGAAAGGCTATATGGATATTCATAGCATCGGTACTGGTCAGGGAGACTGCACCTTCATGGTCCTTCCGGACGGCACGACATGGATGATTGATGCCGGAGATACAGGATATCGCGAAGGCAGCACATGGTGGCATAAGGTCATTCCGGATAACAAAAAGAGCGGCAGCGAAAGAATCGTGGAATATATTGATCATTTCACTCCGACTCCGGGAGAAATCGATTACGCCATGCTTACTCATTTCCATGGGGACCACATGGGAACAAAGAGATCATTCGTGAAAGGCAAGAACGGCTATGGTGTCTCCGGAATCACCTATGTGGGCGAGAAGTTTAAATTCGGGACCTATGTGGACCGCGATTATCCCGCTTACGATTTTCCTTCAAGGGAGAAGATCCAGAAAGAGAACAATGTTTTCAATGAGTATCTTCAGTTCATTGACGATGAGGTCGCATCCGGTGTCAAGGTCCAGAAGTTCGACGTGGGAAGCAAGTCACAGTTTGTGCTGAAACATGATCCCAAGGCCTTCAAAGGCCGTTTCGAGGTGCGAAATCTGGTCGGAAACGCCGAAGTTTGGACCGGAAAGGGAACGAGCAAGAAAAAGATGTATTCTGGAGATATTTCCCTCTTTGACGAGAATATGAACAGCTGCGGAGTCCTCGTCCGCTACGGAGACTTTACATATTATAACTGCGGAGATCTCGCCGGAGGCAACTTCCGTTCATTCAAGTCTCAGGAGAGATACCAGGAGTCTTATGTAGCTGATGTGGTAGGCAAGGTGACAGTTCTAAAGAACGACCACCATGGTTGGAAGGAATCCACCAATGCGAAACTACTCGCAGCGACCCGCCCCGACGTGTTCGTCATCATGGGCAGCCACCGCCAGCACCCTTATTCAGCGACTCTCCGTCGTATCATGGATCCTCTTGTATATCAGGGAGACAGGGAAATATATATCACTTCTCAATCTTCACGAGGTGATCTAAGTGAAGACCTGTGGCGTTACTTTAAGCCAACTGGTCATGTCGTTGTGAGGGTATATCCAGACGGCAAGACCTACGAGGTGTTTGTCCTTGATGTATATTCTGGCGATTACAGGATAAAATACAGATCTGGTCTAAAGACTGTAACAAAGTAGGTAGAATATGAACAGTTTTTGGAAAAAGATATTTGTTGCTGCAAGCCTGGCCATCGCTCTCTCGCTCGCGGGCGCTGCACAATCCAAGAAGCTTATTTGCTTCGATCTCGACGGAACTCTTACTCAGCATAAGACCCAGCTGACTCCGGAGAATAAAGCCGTTCTCGATACTCTCATGAAGCGTTATGAGGTCATAATGGTCGGTGCCGGCAATTGTCCCCGCATCTATCACCAGATGAATGATTATCCTATTACGATAGTCGGTAATTATGGGATGCAAGAGAGCCATATCGTTGACGGTCAGTTTGTTATAACTCATGAAGATACCGCCTCTGTGGATACTGCGTTTTTCATTAGGAATTGCAATTATCTTAGGGAAAAATACGGTTACACTGAATATAAGGGCGATCCTATAGAGTTTCACGCAAGCGGGATGGTGACGTTCGGCCTTCTCGGGACCCAAGCTGATAAGGCGGACAAACTCGCTTTCGATCCCGACAGGGCCAAAAGAAGGGTGATGTATCCCGAAGTGCTCGAGATTTTCAAGGATTACGCGGTATACATCGGTGGTTCAAGTTCCTTCGATTTTGCTCCGAAGAAATACAATAAGTACGATGCCTGCGTCCGCTATGCCCTTGAGCACGGCTATACGGTTGATGAAGTGCTCTTTGTCGGAGACGATTTCGCTGACGGCGGCGGCGACAGCCACATCCGCATCTACGGGATGGACTACATAGAAGTGACTGATTACAGGAAGCTTCCTGAGCTGATGGAATATCTGTATTAGCGATATTTTTGATCTTTCTGAAGAGGGCGGGCTACTTAGTCGGCCCTTTGTTGTAATTGTTTTCCAGTTTTACGGCCGGACAAAACCTCATTCTGCGTCCTGAAAGTCCGATTGGCCCGGACGAAACGGTTTTTAAAAAGTTCTTCGGCCGGGCATAATCCACTTCTGCGCTCTGTAGGCCATTTCTGCCCGTCCGTAAAATTGGAAAAGTCATTTCCCAAAGCATGGAGCAGTCCAAGAGTTTATCTTCCTTTAAGAATTTGTTCCAGGAGTGCAGGCTCGATTTCCAGTACTTTTGCAAGCATCAGTGTTGAGGATACCTCTTTTCCTGTGTACAGAGCTACGGCTATGCCAATCTTTTCTTTCAAATCTGTCTTGGAAAGAGACTTTTGAAACAGCACTTTGCTCCGGTATGCTGCTTTTTCTCTAAGTTCTTTCTGTGTCATGTCTTCCAGCAGGCGCTTGTTTACCTGATAGTTAATGCTGATTGTCAAGTCTTTTTTCTGGAACATAAAGGCAATATACGCTTTCACGCTCCCGAAAGCAGCTTCGGCTCGTTCGATGTCAATATAACAACCGGGTTCTATCAGATGATTCGGATGGTATTTCCAACATTCAGGCAGATGCTCTTTTGTGTGGAAGAAATTACGCCTCTTATCAATGGTGAGATCTCCGATTCTTGGCAGTGAGCAAATCTTCTTCCTATAGTTGGTGAAATAAATATTCCCCGGGCCCCATCTGTATTCATGTGGCAAGAGTGGGAACCCCGCCTCAATAGGATTTCTAAGCACATACATAAACTTGTTTTTCAACTCGGTCTCATCCATGATTTCATCCATGGACAGTTCTATAATCTTTCCGGTCATCCGGCAGACATTTCTTCTAAGACTTTTGCAGAATGCCTGCACAGAAAGGAAGTCCCCTGAAACAATCAGATGGAAATGGGTCCCAAGCAAGTTCAGGCACAGAATCCTGACCCCGAATCGGAAGGCGGTTATTGCAATAAGGTTCATTCCCCTGACCATCAGGGTATCTTCTGAAAAGATAACGGTTTTTGTTGCAGCTCCGTTGGAGTAAACATGGAAGTTTTTCATATGTTAATAAGTATCTTTCCATAAATATCGTAAAGAATCTCCGTAATTACAAAGTTTATTTCAGCCTTTGTTGTAATTGTTTTCCAGTTTTATGGCCGGACAAAACCTCATTCTGCGTCCTGAAAGTCCGATTGGCCCGGACGAAACGGTTTTTAAAAAGTTCTTCGGCCGGGCATAATCCACTTCTGCGCTCTGTAGGCCATTTCTGCCCGTCCGTAAAATTGGAAGAATGGTTGATAAAGACTCCGGAGTATTTCGTTTTTTCCGCTTAACGACGTCTTAATATTAATGAACGATTTAACGGATACTAAGGAACGATGAAAAAATTAACTGCATCACTTTCATCGCCTGTGGCCACCCTCGGCCACATAAGAGGGAGGGGCCCACGAAGTGGGAGGGGTCGCACGAACGTGCGACGGCAAGGAAAGTGATGCAGGTTATTTTTTATCATTTACTAAATACCAGTTTGGAAATGAATATTACAAGACGAATCATCACTTTGTACTGCGCGAATGATATGCCTGATAAAGTCGTCGAATCTTTTTCCGAGTGGCTTACAAGCAATCAGGATAAAAAGCAGAAGTCCAGAGAACTGAAGTATTTGTGGAACCGTCTGGAAACGGGGGAAACCGCCTTAAATGCCGAAACCGAAAAGAAACTAAAGGAGATACACTGGATTTCCGGTATGGCAAAGCCCCGCAGATATAAGATTCCTAGATGGCTGTCTGTACCTATTGCAGCCGGACTGCTTCTTTTCCTTGGGGCAGGAGTCGGCCTTTACGTTGGCGAAAAACGGTCTCAACCTGTGCTTGAACATACTCAGGTATGTTTTCTTACGTCTGATGCCAAGACAACGTTTTCCCTGCCGGACGGGACAAAGGTGTGGCTTAATGCAGGCAGTTCATTGTCCTTCAATAAAGAAGATTATCTTGCTTCAGGGGAAAGGTGTGTTGCAATTGATGGAGAAGGATTCTTTGATGTCACCAAAAGCGGGGAGCCTTTCCTCGTAGATTTCGGATCCTCGAAAGTCAAGGTTACTGGGACGCGTTTCATGGTTCGTCACTACGATAGGAATGCAGACGACATTGTCCTGCTCGAATCAGGATCCGTTGAGGTCATGACTCCGGCAGCTTCAGTACCGCTCAGTCCCGGTCAGTTAATGACCCTTGAACGTTCTTCAGGGCGTATTTCTGTCAGCGATGAGGATATACAGTTCTATACCAACTGGATGGAGCCGACATTGAATCTCAAACAGGTAGAGCTGGAGGATCTGCTGAAGAGCCTTAGTCACCGGTACAACGTGGACATAGTGATGGCTCCCGGTTATTCATACCGGAAACGCATTTCGATGGAGATAAAGAATGAGACCCTTGACCAGGCGCTCAATATCGTCTCCATTATTACAGGTTGCCGGATCACTTATAAAGACGAATATACTATTCTGATAACCAAATAATCATTATTTATGAAAAAAAAGGTGAAAGGCATTCTGCTATCCTTCGTTCTGTTGCTCACCCTTGGCTCAGTCCCTGGGGCGGCTCAGAAGAAGGATATTACCATCGATTTCGATGGTTCCCTCGCAAGCTTCATGCAGGAGGTGAAGTCCCTCAGCGGTTACTCCTTCGCATATAGTAACGAGGATGTCGACATCAACCGTACCGTCCGCGTAAAAGCTACCTCAATGCCGGTAGAAGATGCTGTCAGAAAGGCAGTTTCCCCCCTCGGCCTCAAAGTATGGCGGGAAGGGACGGTAATTGTCATTGTAAAAGGAGACACAGTGGCAACAGCCGCTGAGAAACCCGTTTCTCACGGCATCCCCGGCAAGGTCCTGGACCGTAGCGGCAAGCCAGTCGTCGGCGCAGCGGTAATGGTGCGAAACACTAATATCGGCGTCATGACCGGGCTGGACGGATCTTTCTCAATTGATGCCCGTTCGGGCGATGTGCTGCTCGCATCATGTCTCGGCTACGAAGACTCTTCCGCTACGGTCAGCGGTACGGGTCCTATAGTCATCACACTGAAAGAGAACATCCAGTACCTTGAAGAATCAATCATTGTCGGCTACGGCACTCTCCGCAAGAAAGACGTTGTCGGCGCCGTCGAGCAAATCTCAGGTGAGACTCTATCGTCCCGTCCAAATCCGAATGCAGTCCGTTCCATCCAGGGGCAGGTACCAGGTCTTACGCTTGAGTTTGCAGACGGAAAGCCAAACCATGGAGCTTCTCTTTCGATTCGCGGAACGACCAACAGCATCGGCTCAGGCGGCTCTTCGCTCGTCCTTGTGGACGGAATGGAGGCAAGCTTGTCAGATGTCAATCCGGACGATATTGAGACCGTCTCTGTTCTCAAAGATGCCTCTTCTTGTGCAATTTATGGCGCCAGAGGCACCTTTGGTGTCATCCTTATCACAACCAAAAATGCCACAAGCGACCGGTTTTCGGTAAAATATGATGCCTCAATGGGCGTCATCGGCAGGACCGTGGTTCCCAATCTCGTTACCAATTCTCTCGACTGGGTGGAGATGTTCTATGAGTCGTACAATGCTACTTATGGCTATGACCCTACAGGAGTCAACAATATGTTCGATATCCCTGACGGCTGGTATCAGGAATTGATAAATCGCAGCGATCCTGCTTATGAGAATTACGGGGTTGAAGTCAGCGTCAACCCTCAGACGAACAGATATGAATATTATGCAAAGGGAACGGATTGGGACGCTCTTATGTACAAGAAATACGGGACGAACACTACCCACAGCATTTCTGTCACAGGCGGATCCGGGAAGATTAAATTCCTTGCTTCAGGACGTTATTTCCACCAGAATGGTATCTACAACACAAAGTATGAAAACTACAATCAGTTCAATGGTCGTTTCAAGTTGACTGCTAACATAAAACCGTGGTGGACACTTGAGAACAGTATTGACTTTGTAAGGACTACATATAACCAGCCGATGTCATTTACTGGTCACTATACTGTCGGAGTTCAGTTGGACCTCTGCGGCGCCCCTGTCCTCACTCCTACCAACCCTGACGGCAGTTGGACCAATCCTGGTATTTGTACCAATTATGCTGTATGGCAGACGGGAAAAGCCTATCAAAAGGATTACACCCTTCGTATGAATGAAAATTTGGCCAGCACGTTCCATATTATTCCTAGTGTGCTTGATTTCCGAGCGGACTTTACCTATTCTTCGACCAATATTCAGCGGTATCGTAAGGAAAGTAAATTCAATTATAAACTTGGACCGGATACCGAAACTTCACGTCCTGCCTCCGATTCCTATGAGGAATTGTTCCGAAATATTGAGTATTGGAAGACCAATGGGTATTTTACCTTCACTCCTCATCTTGGAGAGGCCAATAGGCTGAAGGTGACCGCCGGCGTAAACCTTGAGCATCAAAAGCATCATGGTACTGCTTCTTATCGTCAGGGACTGATTCTCGAGGACAAGGCAAACTTTGCCCTCATGGACGGAGAGAATATGAAAATATCTGATTATAGCAGCTACACATGGGCTTATCTTGGTGCATTTGCCAGGATCAACTATAGCTTGCTTGACCGCTATCTGTTTGAAATCAGTGCCCGTGAGGACGGATCTTCGAAATTCCCGACCACCCAGAGATGGGGATTCTTCCCTTCGGCATCTGTGGGTTGGCGTTTTTCTGAAGAGCCTTTTATGGAAGGAACAAAGGGATGGCTTGATAATGCTAAGATCCGCGTCTCTGCCGGATCGCTTGGCAATGGTAATGTCTCACCGTACTCATACCTCCAGACGATGTCTATAAGTCCTTCTTCCATTGTTGTGAATGGTGTTCGTGTATCGGTGACAGGAGCTCCGAACCCTATTCCTGACGGCTTGACATGGGAGAGGGTTACGACCTATGATGTTGGACTTGATCTTGATTTCCTCAGAAACCGGCTCAATTTCGTGGGGGACTACTATCATAAGTATACTACCGATATGTATACAGTCGGCAAGACTCTTCCTGCTGTTTTTGGAAACTCCTCACCTAAAGGCAATTATGCCGATATGGTCACGAAGGGATGGGAGCTCAGCCTAAGTTGGCGGGATGCCTTCAGTCTTGGAAACTCCGACTTCAGTTACGGAATCAAAGGAATGCTTTGGGATGCCAGAAGTTGGATCACGCGGTACAACAATGCTACCCGTAGTCTGAATGATTATTATGCCGGTGAGGAGCTGGGCGAGGTGTGGGGATATCATATCCTCGGTCTCTTTGAATCTGATGAAGAAGCCGCGTCTTGGGCAGACCAGACAGGATTCAGGTTGGATCGAAAAGGTAATGTATATCGTGCCGGTGACCTCAAGTATGAGGATAAGGACGAGAGCGGGGCAATTGACTATGGTGACAACACCGCTGACAACCCAGGAGACATGACTGTCATAGGTAATACTACACCACGTTTATGCTACGGAATTAATCTGAATGCCTCTTGGAATGGAATAGGGTTGACTCTCTTCTTCCAGGGCGTTGGCAAGAGGGATTGGTATCCGAGTCTTGACTGCGCATATTTCTGGGGTAAATACAACCGCCCCTATGGCCTTTATCCCAAAATCCACACAATTGACCGCTGGACAGAGGATAATCCTGATCCAAACGCCTTCTGGCCGCGTACTAATTCCTACCTGACAACCGATACGAGTGGTCTTCTTATAAAGGGAACGGCAGATCGCTACCTGGTCGACGCTTCTTACTGCCGTCTGAAGAATATAACGCTCGACTATTCCTTCCCGCGGAAGGTCGTGAACAAGGCAGGGCTGGAGGGACTCCGTATATATGTGTCCGGAGAGAATCTATTCACATTTACGCCGATGCGTAAATGGACTGACAATATGGACCCTGAGGTCATCTCCAGCGGAGATGCCGATTTTAATGGCGCCAATACTAAGCTCGGAACCTCCGCATGGCGCGGAGACCAGGCAGATGGCAACTCTTATCCTATGCTCAGGAGTCTGACTTTTGGTTTGAATGTAACATTCTAAAACGGCCGTATCATGAAATCATCCATCATACTTACCTTGGCCGTGGCTACGGCCGCACTTTGTTCCTGCGAGAAGTTCCTTGAGGGAGACGAGGTGCCCAATAAGATTGTCGCAGACGAATATTTCTCGAATGAGTCCAGCCTCGCGACCTATGCAAACGGCTTTCTCAATAGCTACACCCCCGCAGTAACGACTCTGACTTACGGAGACCAGTATGCCGAGAATGTCGCCAAGATCAATATGAACAATTTTTACATCGGGAACTGGGATGCCAACCAGCAGAGTGGCTGGAGCCGTGGCGACTGGACGATGCTATACAATGTCAACTACTTCCTGAAGAATCTGCGCAAGGCTTCAGTCAGCGAAGAGGTGCTTGATCATTATGAAGGGGTCGGCCGATTCTGGAGGGCCTGGTTCTATTTCAGCAAAGTCAAGACTTTCGGTGCCGTCCCATGGTATGATAAGCCCATCGATGCTGAGGATGAAGAATCTCTCTACAAAGGCCGAGACAATCGTGAATATGTCATGAGCAAAATTCTCGAAGATCTCAATTATGCGGCTGAGCATTGTTACAAAGATGCTTCCCATATTAATAACGGCCAAATCAACGGTTATATAGCAAATGCTTTTAAAGCTCGAGTTTGTCTATGGGAAGGAACATACCGCAAATATCACACAACGGATCCCTCCACCGGTCAGCCGTGGACAGGCGAATACGGCTCTGCAGAGGACTATCTCCAAGCTTGTGTTGATGCTGCCTCCGTAGTTATGAATAGTGGGGTGTACACAGTTCGCACTTCGACGAGCTATAGCAGTCTGTTCCTTTCTGGAAATATCGTGTATGACGAGATTCTCTGGGCTCGACAGTATTCAAGTGCCCTTAATTTCTATCATAATACGACGAGCGTTTTCAATTCCACCTCCAGTGGAGCATGTTGGAATATGACAAAAGCCTTCTTGAATACATACCTTCATACTGACGGGACTCGGCATACCGACATCTCTGGTTATCGCACAATGCCATATGTCCAAGAACTGTCAGGAAGGGATAATCGTCTGGCGCAGACAATTATGGCTCCTGGGTATATCAAGAGTGTAGACGGGAACAATACGGAGTATAGCGTGTTTATCAATCCTAGCTTCATGAAGACTGGATATTGGGTTAGCAAGTGGATGCTTCCAAGCAATGCGTACGAGGGTAATACCACCTGCTACAATGCGCTTCCAATCCTTCGCTATGCAGAAGTTCTGCTCAATTATGCAGAGGCGAAAGCAGAACTGGGGACATTCTCGTCGGAAGACTGGTCCAAGACGATTGCTCCACTTCGCGCTCGCGCCGGAGTGGCCACGATAGAGCCTGCCACGGCAGATCCTTATCTGATTGATTATTTTGACAAGACCGTGACGGATAAGTGGATTTTGGAAATCCGCAGAGAGAGAGGTATAGAACTGTACATGGAAGGGCTCCGCTATGAAGACCTCATGAGGTGGAAACTAGGTCATCTCATTGCCCGTACATGGGAAGGAATGTATGCTCCTCTTGGAGAAAAACAGGCTTGGAATGTGGCGGGAGACCGTTTCGTTTGTTTTGTACAGAGTAAGGCGGGCAACGATGCCAATACTACTTATTTCGTGTTGGATAAGAATCCATACCACCATATTAATGGAAATAACTGTGTGGAATTCGAGCAGATCGCTCGTGTTTGGAACGACAAAATGTATCTTCGCCCGATTCCTGAAACTGCATTATCAATAAACGCTAATCTGGGACAAAACCCTGGCTGGGAGTAATGAAAAGAATATTAGTTGGTCTTTGTGTTCTCATGGCCGCATTATTATGCGGCTGTGAGGAGAAAGAAAATCAGTCGCAGGAAAAGACAGTTCCGGCCTCCTTCTCCGGAAAATGGGCTTTTACGGAGACACTTTCCGGCGAGTCTTGGGTCAAAGCAAATGTAAAGGAAGTTTTTGATTTTGACGGGGCTGGAAATTATGCTATCCTTCGCTATAGCGGTACAGATCGTGTCCAGTATCAGGATGGCATTCTCTCCGTTGCTGAAAATGAATTCAAAGTTACTGGTACAACGGGAACTTGCAGTGTCAAGGGAGATTCTTATTCATTTAGTTCCTTAGGCGCTTCTTACGAAGTGGTATCTTCCACGGCAGACTGTTTTGTGTTCAGTTTCAGAAAGTTCTCCCGTGTTACTGGATTCGAAGCATCAGAGGGAGAGTCTACGGATCTTGATCCCGACAGAGAAGGATATATAAACAATACTTTCATTGAATCGGGCAATAATATGGTTGGTGTTATCAAGGATGCATCTACAGGAAAGGGGATCCCAGACGTAGTAGTTTCAGATGGATATAGTACTGTTAAAACTGATGCAAACGGAGTCTATCAATTTAAGGCATCAACTGCCGTTCAAGCCTCGACACGATATGTCTTCTACAGTACGCCGTCGGCCTACAAAGTAGAGACGGATAGTGGAATCCCAAACTTCTATAAGTTGATTCTAAGTGTCCCAAAGACGGGATGGAGTAGAAACGATTGGACCCTTACACCGCTGGATACTCCTGAAAGCAAGTGGACTTTTGTCGGTATAGGGGATAGTCAGTGCGGCTCAATAAGCGAGGTAAATCGCTATACAAATGAGACTATCGCGGATATGAAATCATATCTGACGAAGTACCAAAATCCTTATGCTGTCGTTCTCGGAGACATCATCCATGATAGCAACAACGTTTGGCCTTATATCAAGAATTCGATGAGCGGAGTAAATGTAAACGGACGTGAAGTCCCGTTCTATCAGGTGATGGGTAATCATGACCATAATGCGCTTGAAGACAATGCCTATGACGCCGTCCAGCTCTATGTAGACCATTTCGGCCCGGAAAATTATTCCTTTAATCGAGGAGATGTCCATGTGGTATGTTTTGATAATGTCATTGTCGAAGGTCGCTCTACATCTTCGCAGAGCAATACCATGACCTGGAATACTTATGGCTCCGGGATGACCGATACTCAGTTGGAATGGTTCAAGAAGGATATGTCATTCGTTGAGAACAAGGGGGATAAGATGCTAATCCTTTGTTGCCACATTCCATTTGCTGATACTTCTCCAAAGCATAGAACCGAGATTATGAGTTACATGAGGCAGTTCAAGGAAGCTCATATTCTAGCAGCTCATACACACTACAACCGCAATTATCTCCATAATTCCTTTGTCTGCAAGGGAGGAAATGCTGTTTATGAGCATATCCATGGTACGGCGTGTGGCGCTTGGTGGGAGGCCCAGTCTTCATGTAATACGACAGGTGCTCCTTCCGGATATACTGTTTACGAGATTGAAGGAGCCAGCATCGTCAACTGGGTAATGAAAGGGACCGGGAAGTCGGAGGAACATCAGTTCCGTGTCTATGATGGAAACCAGACTTATACAGGTACTCGCGGTTACTCATATAATTGGTATCGTACCGACAATACCGGCGGTTCATCTAATATAGTTGCCAAAGGTTACAGCGGATTCAAGAATAGCTTTGTCGTTGAAGTATTTGACGATGACACCAAATATGTCAATGTCGAATTGTACCAGAACGGGACAAAATTGGGTGATTTCAAACATCTTTCCCGTGGGACGAGCGCCAATATTTGTGCCTGCTCATGGTTCTTCAATGAGCGTGGCAAAAACACGACCACATGGAATAGCACGGCCGCTTCTTATTGGTACTATCCAACCACTGATCCCCTTCCTGAGGATATGAAGGATTGGGAGGTTAGGATGACGCGAACAATCCCCGGAAGCGGACGGCAGAATGTCTACACATGCGGAACCCTCACCACGGACTACAGCGATTTCAAAAAACAATAGATTACGTAAATAACCATTAAATTAACACTACATGAAAAAAAGAATTACATTTACCGTTGCCGCTGTTGCGGCTCTGTGCGCGTTCTGTTCTTGTCAACAGAAGGAAGAAGAGACGGTGGTAGTGAGGGCCGTAGCCGTCACGCCTTCTTCTCTAACTCTCGAAACGGGTGATACTGAGGTCCTTACTGCGGAGGTGACCCCTTCCAATGCCACTGACAAGACCATCACCTGGACTTCATCTGATTCAAAAGTTGCAACTGTCAATGAGAATGGTGTCGTTACGGCTGTCGGTAGTGGTAAGGCTGTCATTACAGGGAAATCCGGCACAAAATCAGGAACTTGTGATGTTACGGTGATGGGCGGCGCTACCAGTGTAAAAGTGTCTCCGGAGAGCATTGAACTCTCTTACAATGAGACGGCCACTCTGGTAGCAGTCGTAGAACCTGAAGGCTTTGTAAAGAATACTGCCGTGACATGGACCAGCTCCAATGCTGAACTTCTCAAAGTTGAAGGCGACGGGCTAAGTGCAAAGGTGACAGCAGCTTCTACAAAGGGCGACTTCTCCGTCACTGTCAAGACGGTCGATGGCGGGTTCACCGCAGAGTGCAAGGTCTCTGTTGTAGGCCTTTCAGCAAATGGCTTCAAGACGGCAGCAGAACTTGTTACCTTCCTTGAGAAAGCGGAAGAATATGAAACAGAGGATATTAAACTTGCATCTGATATTGATCTTGCAGGAGCAACACTTCCTTCAGCTACCACATTCAAGGGGACTTTCAATGGTCAGGGTTATAGTATTACAAATGCCACTATTAATGGCCCTATCTTCCTCATTAACGAGGGGACTGTCAAGAATCTTGTCATTGCCGCGAACTGCAAGATACAACCTTCTGTTGGAGAGTTTGCTCCCTTTGTCGGTATCAACAAAGGCACGATCTCTGGTTGTACAAATAATGCCTATATAGGGTATACAGTTTCTGAAGAGGAATATATTCTTGTCGGGGGAATTGCAGAATGTAATTACCGAGACGGCGTCATTGAAAACTGTACGAATAATGGAGAAATCAATGTTGTTGCCAATGAGGGTGTTAAAACCGATGCACCTACAGTGGGAGGTATTGTCGGTGCCAGCGCAGGCTTCATCCGCTCCAGCAAAAATACGGCGAAAATCACCCACAACCCGGGAATCGGCATTCTTAAAAAGGGTGGTAGCATCGGAGAGTTGATTGCAGGGAAGAACAATATTCCAAATCATGCCGGCGGTATCGTAGGTTGGTTTGTCGCATATGACGTTGACAACGCTATTGGTCTGATAGACCGTGGCATCGAAGATTGCTCCAATACTGGTTCCGTTACTGTGACTGCGAAAGGAGGTCAAGAGACGGCAACTTGCCGTGCATATGTGGCCGGAATTGCCGGATCCGTTTCCGGAGGATATCTTAAGAACTGCACCAATGAGGGTGCTGTTACCCTGGATCATGGATCAGGGCTCAATGCACCTGTTACTACAGACAAACAGATGTGGTGCGGCGGTATTTACAATATAAACCTGAATGATCATGTGCCTGGTGGCGGCTACACTTATCCTGCATGCTCCGGAGCGACGAATCGAGGTGCCGTTACCTTGAAGACAGACTATACAGGAGCATATATGTATGTCGGCGGTATATGTGGGAACACAGATGTCGAAAACAATGCAACAACTTCTGTTAATCCTCTCATCAGCGACTGTACCAACTATGGTAAGGTTCTCGGTACCGGTTATGGCAAGATTCGCGCGGGTGGTATCACTGCCCAAACGGGCAATCTCAAAAAGTGCATCAACTACGGAGAGATCGAGCTCGGTCCCAACTGCCTTGCCAATGCCAATGTCGGATCCTTTGCCGGAAACCTTTCATGCTATCATGCAGGAGCAGGTCACAGTATCGTTGATTGCGAGGCCTATGGCAATATCAAACTTGGCGCAACAAAGCAGATGGCCGGCGGTTTCGTCGGTATTCTCGGAGGCGCCCTTGGGGCAACACCGATCACCGGCAAGGTAAACTGCACTATCTCTGGACCAGAGGGATCATATTGCGGAGTTCTTACAGGCTACTGTAATGCTACTGACCAGTGGATTGTCGGTACGGCCGATGCTCCGATGTACGTAGCCGGAAAGATAGTGGTCGGTACAGCCGAGACAGTCCTTACGGAGGCTAATTATCTCGAATCATGGGGACAGACTTACAACCCGCTCGTGGCATGGGACAAGAGCGGAGCTCATGAATCCACCTACATCAAATTCCTCAAATAGTTTTGAAGAGAATTATTTCAACCCTTTTGTTTCTGGCGGCTTCTGCGTTCCTTTGGGCGCAGGAGCCTGCCACTTATCTTTCGCCTTGGAAACAGGGGTATATGGACATCCACCATATCGCCACCGGTCAAGGTGATTGTACCTTTATTGTTTGTCCCGACGGGACAACCTTTCTTATTGATGCTGGTGACAATGGGCTTCCGGAAGGATCGAAACACTGGTTTAGGAGAGTCCCGGATGACTCGGAGCCGACCGGGGAGTGGCTTTGTAGATATATTCGGCATTTTTCGCCGGATTCCTCCAAGATTGACTATGCACTCTTGACCCATTTCCACGCTGACCACATGGGAAGCCTTAAAGGAGCGGTTCCTGGAGAGCACGGCTATCTTCGTTCGGGCATCACATACGTTGGGGATGAGATCCCCTTCGGAACTCTTGTTGACCGCGATTGGCCATTCTACAATTTTCCTTCTCGAGAGAATATTCTCCGTGAGAGTCCTCTTTTTGATGAGTACCGCAAGTTTATTGACTACCAGAGGGGAGCTGGCATGGATATGCAAAAGTTCACGGTAGGAGTCAATGATCAGTTCGTTCTGAAACATGCTCCACGCCGTTATCGTCGTAGTTTTGAGGTTAGGAATCTTGTTGGTAATGCACGAGTCTGGACCGGAAAAGGACAGGGAACGGCTGTTATGTATCAGGGGGATTCCACCCTTTTTGATGAGAATCAGCCTAGCTGTGGCATCCGAATTCGTTACGGACGGTTTACATATTACAATTGCGGAGACCTGTCAGGCATGAATTTTTGGCGCTATAAATGTCAGGAGCGTGATTTTGAGACACCTGTCTCCGAAGTATGCGGACGTATTACGGTAATGAAATGTGATCATCACGCGGCTACTGATGTCGTCAATGAAAACCTGATGCGCGCCGCCAGTCCCGAGGCGTTCATTGTCCTTGGAGGCCACCGCGAGCATCCGTATAAGCCGACAATGGAGCGGATGACAAATCGCAGCATTTACCCAGATGAACGCGATTATTATATTACTACAGATTGTTCAAAAGAGGATCTCGGCCCGGAACTATGGTCGTATTTCAAACCTGCCGGACATATCGTGGTCCGTGTCAGCCCAGGCGGAAAGAAGTATCGCATTTATTCTTTGGACGTATATTCAGGAGACTATCGGATCCTGTACGCATCTCCTTTGAAGACCATACGTCAATGAGCAAGCACCAGCAGGAGGAGAGCGGCCTCAAGGATCTGTGAGAGGTCTTCAAGGGCCTTTTTAAGATTCCATTCAACGGCTCGCTGGGTGAGGCCTTCCTGCTCGGCGATTTCTGCCGTCTTCATTCCTTCGATACGGTTCATCCGGAAGATTCTGGACCGCTTTTCAGGCATGGAGGACAAGGCTATTTCGATTAAAAGAAGCAAGTCCTGGGCATCTACCTGAGTTTGCAGGTCGGCAGAAACTATATTTGATAAGTCTATTGATTCAGGACAATCAAGGACATTCTTCCTTTTTTTACGCATATGATCAAAAACGGCGTTTCTCGTCATGGTGAAAAGGAAGGAATTGAAGGACTGGATTTTATCTGCAGTTTCCCTGCGTTTCCAAAGGTTGAGGAATACGTTTTGGCAGATGTCCTCGGCAGCAGCATTATCCTTTAGTAGAACACGGCAAAACTCTTTCACACGGGGCGAATATTTTCTGTACAAATAGTCAAAAGCTTCGTGCGAACCTTGCTTCATGGCTTGAAGATATTGAACTTCTGACAACATTTTGCCCGCGAAATTATTTACTAAACCTATCCTCTTCTTCGGCTGAGCCAGATTTTGACATCGTCCCAGTCATAATAGGGACCGCTGACCGCGCCGAGGCCAGGAATGGTGGTCTCTTTTTCGTTGAGTAAGAACTTGACAAGGACGTTGCCGGAGCGATTGCGGTAGAAGATTATCTGGATGTTGCAGGCTAGGGGAACGTCGAGTCCGCCGAAGAAATGAGCAGGAATCTGATCAAAGGTATAGGGCTCTCCAAGCCTTTCAAAACCCAAGTATGCAGCGAGAGCCATTGTGGGCCAATCATGACCGAAGCGAAGGTCGGCAGCGACGGTGCCGTCTTTAATGGCCTCGTCGGCTTTTGTGACTACATCGTCTACAAGGGGCTGAACAAGAGGAAGTCTCTCTTTGCCGAATTCTGCGCTGTAGCACTGCCGGAGGTAGATTTCCCGGTTGTAATAGTCGTACCATTTATAGACAGCGTCAAAGGGAATGAATCTGAAAAGATTGTCAGGGACATCGAAGGCGTCGGCAACTCTTGCGGTACGGAATATATCCTTTTCGAATGCCGCAACGTTGCCTCCTATGATCTTTCGTGCTATCGCAGGATCAGTAAATAGTCTCTCAAGCAGCCCTACGGTATCTACGGGCACAGCGGCATCAAGTGAATCCAGCATCTTCTGCGAAGCCGCCTTGACTTCTTTTGTACAGCTGCTGGAGACATAGTCCATTATATTTTCATCAGAGGCGAGCGAGATATCAAGCCCGGGCCTAAGGGCCTTGAGACTGTTGGTAAAGGCGGCCATGCTGACTATACACCGTGGCGTTGTACTTGAAACCACTCTGACTGACTGCGGCCCCTTTTTGAAAACTGCGGGGCAGCGCTTGTACATTCTTTCTGCTATTCCGGCATGCTCTCTTACTCCACGGGGGGTAAGGCGTCCATTGGCACCTCCTTGGAGTTCAATATCCCTTATGATGGTAGCCTCCCTCAGGAGAGAATCTCCGCTAGGAGAGAGAATCCCTGCTTCCCGGGCCTCGGAAAGCCTCTGTACAAGTCGCTCATAATATTTTCTGCCCCAGTTGTTTCTGGAGCCATGACGGCCATAATGGCTTATATAAAAAGGTCTGTATCCCCTTGGAGCTTTCGTGTCCGTGAAATTGCAGACCTCGTATGAATTGGTATTGACTCCCGCACGGGTTATATCCTCCTTGAGGAGACGGACGCTTTCAGGATCCATTTTCTGGCCTGCGACCGTGGGACTCGTAATAATAAGAATGGCAAAGATAGCTATAGCGAGTTTATGGTTCATTAGTGTTTATTTTTTTCAAAGATACGAAAAATGTTTTACATTTGTAAGCTACAACCGATAATGCCAATATACTGTTGATGCACTAATTAACTAATAACAATATATTTATGATTAAAAAGTCAATTGAAAAAGAGCAGGAGGCGTATTTTGCTCCTTCCTGCAGATTTCTGAGCCTTGCCTCTGAAATCAATTTCCTTGCCAGCGGAGAGGGTGAGGATATGGATCCGATTCCCGGAACATGGGATGATTTAAACTTTTAAGGCCATGAGAAAAATCAGTTTTATCGCGCTTGCCGTCGCAGCGATGGCATTCGCTTCCTGCCAGCAGGAAATGGCCGTTTCTGAGTCCGAAGGACGATTCAGAGTCAAAGGAGAAACGGCGACCAGGGCTACAGTTTCAGATCTTGGTGCTTTCGCATGGTCTTCGACCGATCAAATCGCCGTCGTCACTGATGCCGGTGTGAAGACTCTCTCTTATGTTAAGGGAGATGGTATTCAGGCTACTTTCGACGGAGATCTTTCCGGTGTCACCTCTGCCTCTGCAGCAGTTTATCCCGCCAATGTTGCAGTTGATGCCAATACAGTCAATCTCCCGAGCGAGTATGACTATGTTGAGGGAGAAGTATACACGCCTCTTTATATTGCAAATCCTTCTCTTACAGATGTCAACGAGATGAAGCATCTTGCCGGAGCCGTAAAGATTGTCATTGACAAGGTCCCGACAAACGCCGCTAAGTTCGCGCTTGTTTCTGACAACAGGATTACCGGCGATTTCACCATTGATGCTTCCGGTGACACCCCCGTGATCAAGACGGAGGCTGCCGAGGGTCAGGATGTCGTTACTGTCAAGTTCACTCCCGGCACTCTTTCTTCGATGTCTTTCTATATCCCTCTTCCTGTTGGAGAATATGCAAGCGTCAAGGCAGAACTTTTGGATGAAGAAGGGAATGTTATTGATCCTTCGGTCAAGACTGCTAAAAATCTTGCTCCTGCGAGAAAGTCTCTCATCATAATGCCCGGCTACACTCCTGTTATCAGCACATATATCGAGGAACTCTACTCTTCTTCTGCAGTAGTAAAATTCTCCCCGAGTGCATTCACAAACTATGCGGGCGATATTGAGAGATCATACCGTGTAGAGCTCTACAACGATGCGGAAATGAACGATCTGGTGGTGTCTTGGGGACTTATTCCTAACAGCAATGCTACAACCGACCATTTCAACAAGTTCACTACAGCCGTTGCTAAACAGCCTCGCTTCGTGTTCACAGGTCTTACTCCCTCCACGAAGTACTATTTTGTGACGAAGGATGTAACCGACGAGGAGAATATATTTATGAGTGAGCCTCTGGAGTTCACGACCAAAGAGTTTACCCAGATAGACATGTCTACCATTGCCGCAGGTTCTGCCGTTGCAGGCGATGTCATCCTCAGCGAGGACTTCGGAGAGGTTGTTGTCGGTGGCTTCATGGCCAATTCCAGCAAACAGTGCGTCGGCTATGTGACAAATGGTGATTTTGCCAAGAGCGAAGAAGCCCTTACCCCGGCTTCCGGTTACATTGAGATGAACTCCACCAATGCTGCCAAGTACAATTACACAGCAGACGACAATCGTTATCTGATGTTTGGATGGGGAAATAACTATCTCTTCAGCACACTTGCTCCTGCACTTGAAAAAACAAGGCTTAAGGAATGGGGACAGATTTCTGTGCGAAAGAGTGATCTTGCCCAGACTGCGACAAATGCGAGCGGTGTTCTCTCATGCGCTTCATCACTCCGCCTCGGTACCGGAAGTTGGTACGGAATCGCAGTGACCCCTACTCTGGCTCCTCTTTCCGGCAGCGCTACAATCAAGGTTACTGTTACTTGCCACCGCGCAGGATCAGATGCTGCTATTCTTGGCATAGGCCTTCTCACCTCTGCAACTCAGGGGGCTGACAATCCTCACCTATTTACAGATTATCTCATCAAAGAGGCTGAGTCCTTCACTCTTGGCAACGATATGGACACCTATGTTGTCGAAATCCCCAATGCACTTCCTGAGTACAGGGTCGTGGCCGGAGTCGCTCCTTCCGCAATGAAGGCAGGCGGAGTCAACCAGAGAATAATCATCAAGGAAGTCAAAGTGGAAGTTGTCGAATACGGCGAGACAGCAGTCACAATCCCGACAGAAATTGCAACATCAGATGATCTCGTCACTTTCCTTGGAAATGTTGACGCTTCGACTGACATCTCCAGCAAGATTGTCGCAGATATCGATATGAAGAATGTTGAGTTCACTCCAGCAGTCGGTTTCGCAGGCGTTCTTGATGGTCAGGGCCATTCTATCAAGAATCTCTCTGATAATAAGCCTCTCTTCCAGTCCAATAGCGGTACTATCAAGAATATAATTCTTGACGCTTCATGCGCATTCACTCCTGAAGTTGAGGATTTCGGACCATTCGTTATCAATAATACAGGTACTCTTGAGAACCTTACCAACAGAGGCTCTATTACTGTGACGACTGAGGATGCGACCCTTCGTCATTTCATCGGAGGTATCGCAAGCGCATCCTCCGGCCCGCTCACCGGATGCGTCAACGAGGGAGCCATTACATTGACATCAGCCAAGGGCGTTACAGCCTCTCTGATTGGCGGTATAGTAGGCAGTCTCGGTGCTACAGCTACAGATTGTGTCAACAAGGGTGAACTCAAGATAGAGGCCCTTTATTCCAACACCAGAGTCGCGGCATCACCTTATACCCAAAAGGTTTGCTCTTCGGTATCCGGTATAGCGGCTATAGCGATGCAGACAGGATTCAAGATTGTGGACTGCTCCAATGAAGCTCCGGTATCCTATATCGAAAATCAGGTTGATGCCGGTACCCATACGGACGGTGCCACAAGGCATGGAGCTTGCGGTATCTGCTCTTATCCTTACGGAGAGATCAACGGCTGCAACAACAGCGGAAAGATTTCCAACATAATCAAGTCTTCTACCGGAGCGGCATATTCCGCAAGAGAGAATATTGTCGGCGGTGCCGGTATTGCCGGAAGTGATTTTGTGTGGCATAAGGCCGAAGACAAGGCCGCTGCCACCAATATTATTGACTGCATCAATAACGGTGAGATTTATTACTATACCGACGTCGACAAGTCAAATTCAACTTGCGGCGGTATCGTTTCCTGGCCTAACCCTGAAACCGCAGGCAATACCAACTATACCTCAGGATGTGTCAATAACGGGAATATTACTGTCGAAGGCAATGGAAAGGTCCGTGTTGGGGGTATCTCCGGAGGTGCAGGCCATATAAGGGATTGTATAAACAACGGAAAGATAACTGCCAAAGTTGGCTCAGCAAACTATGTTTTCGGTGGTATTACAGGATTCATGAGCCAGAATTACGGTATCACCGGATGCTCTTCTCTTGGAGACATAGACGCATCAGCTTCTACATCTACTTCTGTCGGAATCGGAGGCCTGGTAGGAGCACTGGGTAATGTGGCTACTTCAGCGATCTATGACAACAAAGTGAATCTTGATCTCTCAACACCGGCTGCTGAGACGGAACTTGGCCTCGTCGTAGGACATTTCAATGGTACTTCTAAGGCTATTACCGTTGGAACCTCAGAGAAGCCTATCACTGTCGCAGGGAAGGTCAATGGAGTCACGATTACGGCTGACAATTACACCGGTTATCTCTGTGGCCCTCAGAATTATACAGATGGCACACATACTGTCAATGCTGTCTACGGAGAGTAATTCTTTGATGGATACTGAATTTGCCGCCCGGGGGTTCTCCGGGCGCTTTTTTATGATTCCAGAGCCTCTTTAAGAGGTACGAATTCATATCCCTTGCGGCGAAGTTCGTCAATCAGGGCACCGAGTTTGAGGTAGAATTTATCTGTGCGCTCTTGAACGGTGCCGAAATGGATCAGCATTATATGGCCGTTAAGGGTCTCTTTCTTCTCAACTTCCCGGATCTTTTTTAGGATATCTTTCGAAGAGTAGTATCGGGTCATCGAAGGGGTGGTGTAGTCCCCGTTTGTAAGGGTCCCCGGGGTGTAATTCACAACCTGTAGCCCCATTTCGCGAGCCCATGAAGATACAAGCGAGTTGTAGTGCTCATAAGGTGGGATAAAATACGGAGCTGAGTCCCTTGAAATGCCGAATTCCGCCATCTTGCGATAGCTTTTCAGCATGTCCTCGGTAAATTCCTCTTTAGTAACCAGCATGCTGTCCCTGTTCTCCCATGAACTGTAGAGAAGATGGCCGTAGCTGTGGCTTCCCACGTAGTGGCCCTCTTCCAGAAGCCTCCTGATTACATCCGGATAGAGGCCGTAGAATTCACCAGTGAAAAAGAAAGCACCTTTCACTCCTTTTTTCTTGAGGGTGCGGATGATTGGATCTGCCCCGTCTGCCTTGTCAGCGGCCGTGAAGACCAGCGATATCCGTTTTTTAGACGGGTCGGTGCGATAGATTCCGCCATTGTAATAGACATTCTTGTCAGCGCTCTTTTTGCCTTCGGCCTCATAGAAGGCGAGGGGGAAGGTGAGCGATGCGGTCCCGTCCATTGTGGGCTCATTGGTCGAGTAGTCATGCATGCAGTCATGGTAGACCATGTTCCCGGGCTGGAACTCCTCGTAGGCGTTGCCTCCGTCAAGGTAAACACCTGTAAGACTGTTGAATATGGTGCTATAAACAGGTCCGTCGACAAGGCCTCCGGTAGTGTTGCCTATTTTCTGATATGCAAGGAACGAGTGGGGCTCCCTGGGGAATTCCCCGCCGAGAGGGAGCTCTACAATCATCGAAACGCCCCATGGATTGCATCCAAGGAGCCAGTCCCTAAGTGCCCCTTCCATCTTTTCATAAGTTCTGTCTCCCGTCAGGCGTCGATAGAGTATGCATTGGGTCAGCATAGCTGTTGTCAGGTTGTTGGAGCACCAGATTGATGGTATTCCATAGAGGAAAGGGGAGCCTTGAGCTTTTTCCCATACGCGGGCAATCCCGGCGCGGAGATTCCGTATAAATTCCTCTTTCCCTTCGGAGGCCAGGCGGTAATGGCCCATGTTCATAAATGGATACCACTGGTAATGTTTTGCACTGTCGGCCCCCATCCATGGAGTCACCGGTTCCCTCCGTCCATATTCGATGGCCTCAGTGAGGTACTTCCTGTCTCCCGTCTTTCTAAACAGTTCAGCAGCAGCAAGTTCCATGTCATCGACCCAGTTGTCTTCTTCGTAGATGTATCTCGACTTGACAGAGGCAGTCTGGCATACTCCGTTTTTTTCAACTCCGGCCTTATAAGCGTCGATAGCCTTGTCTTCAATCGCCGCGGCGAGCTCCGGATAGAAAGGAGCGATGACACGGGCGCCAGCTGTGAAGGAAGAGCAGAATTTGCCCGTAGTGGAAGCAACCCCCGTAGTAGCGTTCATGAGGCCGAACCTGAGTCCCCGGACTTGCGGCTTGCCGCTGCAGAAGTAGACCGGCCTGCCGTTCCCCGGCCCCCAGCCATAGTCGGCGGGGTCGTCATGAGGCTTTCTCATCCCGACATGGTCCCTGTCATCGGCAATTTGATTGTAAAAATCTCCCGGCTGAGGATTCATTCTCGAGAGCCAGTCCAGACCCCAGCGGATTTCGTCCACAATGTCAGGGACCCCGTTTCCTCCGGGAGTTCCGTCCGTTTTGTAAGAATCCCTGAATACCTCAGGATACTCTTCGTATGCAAAGGCCATCTGATAGATAGCATTGGCTGAGGTTGTCGTGTACTGAAGGCAATCAGAGGCATCATGCCAGCCGCCCGTAACATCTATCCATGTGCTGTCTTTTTGAGGATCGTTATGCCAGACTATATAGCCATCCTTTGCGTGGCAATCCTCGCGAAGGAAAGGGTTGGAGCCGCACCGCTGCTGCCTCATGTAGTTTAGGACAAAGTCCGCTGTCCCGTCATATACATTGGCTCCTATAGGAAAAATCGGGGAAGAAACCTCTCCGTCAGCGGAACGGACGACTATTTTATATGCTCCTTCCTTTTGTAAAGAACTGAAATCCAGACGGTAAGTTTCCTTCATCCGGCCAAGCGGTCCGGCGGCTACGGCTTCTCCCTCGAATACAGTCTGTCCGGAAAAGACATCTGTTATGGCGAAGTTCTTGACCACAGTGTCGGATGTTGTCATCATCACGGCGACCTTGGTAGATTCTGGTAAATAACCTATCTGGTTGATTCTTATGACGCTCATAGCAGCGGCGCTAATCCCTGACAATAGAGCGGCGAGAAAAATAAGTGTTCTCTTGGTGTTCATATACTCCAAATATAAGAAGAAAAAATTATTAATTTTGTAAGTAATGATTGCTTTGTCATGAGGAAACTACTATTAACACTACTATTAGCCGTTTCTGCTCTCTCTCTTTTGAGAGCTCAGACACTCCTAGTCGAGGCTGAGAAGTTCGACAGTTACGGCGGCTGGTCCATTGACCAGCAATTCATTGGGACAATGGGCTCTTCATATCTTCTCGCACATGGGATGGGTATCCCTGTGGGTGATGCTTCTACAGAGTTGACCGTCCCGAAGAAAGGAAACTATTATGTCTATGTAAAGACATTTAACTGGACGGCCCCTTTCTCTGAAGGAGCGGGCCCGGGAAGATTCTCCCTTTCTGTCGATGGTTCTCCGCTCGGGGCGGAACTTGGCGCTGAGGGGACTGGTTGGTTCTGGCAAAAAGCCGGCTCCGTCGTTCTAAAAAAGGGCTCCCATACGATTAGAATTCATGATCTTACTGGCCTTGAAGGTCGTTTTGACGCAGTCTGCATGTCGCTTAGTCCCATGAGCGAAGAATCTCTCAATCGCCTTCAGGAGAATCTACGAGGGAGTGCGACTGTGAATGACGGTGGACATTATGATCTTGTTGTGATAGGCGCCGGCTACTCCGGTATCTGCGCTTCAGTCGCTGC
>ERZ842401.1001-NODE-1001-length-41590-cov-6.467124_pt1 | contig 41590 bp, 34 predicted proteins | sample MGYA00521270_ERZ842401 | MGnify/ENA primary metagenome ERZ842401 (study PRJEB31892, sample SAMEA3878208) | bioreactor metagenome | biome: Moose rumen | place: Sweden | collected 2011-10 | study: EMG produced TPA metagenomics assembly of the PRJEB12797 data set... | reverse complement strand
AACTGATAACTCACAACTGATAACTCACAACTGATAACTCACAACTGATAACTCACAACTGATAACTCACAACTGATAACTATGTCAAACTACAACTATCTCAAAATCGACTTCTACGGACAGTTCAATGCCGACACGATACACAAGCTCACGTATCCCGAGCCTTTCAACCCCATGGGTTCCTCGACGCAGCTGTGGCTCAACCCCATCACCGACCCGCGTGTCATCCGCACGCTGTTCCCCATGGCGAAATATGGCTACCGTGTGCACCGCGACAGCAACGGCACCTATTTCTCCTACCTCACGCGCTATGAGCGTGACGCGCGCCAGGGATATGTCGCCATCACTGTGATGATAAGTGCTCAATATGAGTCGCTCATCAACGGCAAGGCGATTTTCAACCTGCTCAACCTGCTCAAGACCAATGTCCTCGACACCGACAATATCACCGCCGAGGGGGTGCAGCAATGCCTCATCGCCAGCCAAATGCCCACCACCAACGTCGCCCCACCGCGCATCTCACAGGTGCAGAACCGCAGCCAGCAGGCGTTTCGCGTGTATGGCTCCAACGAGGAGCTTTACGACATCTTCCAGTTCCCTAAGCAGGCAGAATATGACCAGTATGGCGAAGTGTTCCTTATCAACAAATTCTGGTGCAACAACACCGTGCCAGGCGTGGCGTTGCTCACCTCGCCCATCATCAAGACCTATAGCGTGACAAAACCCGACAATGTGAAGTGCGACAGCACCACGCAAACCGGCAAGACGCTAAACATCATCTACAACAAGCCTGGCTACGCACCATTGACGATACCTCTCACCATCAATGGCGTTAACAACCAGTATGTGCGCTATGATGGCGCAAACATCACCATTCTCACCCCCGACGACCTGCCGTTCAAGCAACGCATGAACGTGAAGGTGAGGGTCAATGGCTACAGCTACAACGACAGCACGGTAAGAGCCTCGGTGGGAGGCGTGCCATTGCACTACTCCAGCCAGCTAAGTGCCTACACTGCCGATGTCACTAAGGAGACGCTCTCGGAAGGTGACATCAAGGTAGTGGTAAACGTCGATGACCCCTTGCTCGACCCTAGCGGCAAGTCGCAGCGGCGCGCGGCAATCTTCAAGTGGATGGTGCCCATCCTCGCCTTGCTCCTGGGAGCGGCGATAGGGGCTGGTGTCACCTGGTTCTTGATGAAAGACAACAACCAAAACAGCGACAACGAGACTGCCGAGGAGCAAACTCATGTCGCTATAGACAGAGACTCTACCGAGCTTGCCAACCAGAATATCGACATCAAGTACATGAAAAAGAATAACACGTGGGTTATCGACAGCCTCAAGTCAGAGAAATACAAAGATTTTGCCAAGGCAATCAAGAATGGCGATGTCAATAAAATTTTGAAGGTCACCGAGGAGCTCAGAAAGCATAGCCAGAACAACCAGTCCATCAATGGATATTTGCTCAAGACACCCGAGCTTATCTCTCAGAATCTTGATAGTGCCAAGGTTGTTTTGAAGAACCTTGACCCTAAGAGCAATATCATCGACTTAGTTAGAATTAATAATGAACTAAGTTCTAAAATCAACAGTCATCCCAGTCAATCTGAAGAAGAGCCAACTCCCAGAATAGGAAATAGAGCCGAAGATGGTGGTGGCGATTTTGGTACTTCAAGAGACCACCATCATCACAGAGTCAGAGAAAATAACGGCAGCGGCAGAGGAGATGCACATGAAAGTTCGCAACCTAATGGCATTCATAAACCCGACACTGAAGACTTGTTAGGTCCAGATTAATCCCACTCTATCATGATAAAGGCACTTAAAATAGGACTAATAGCATTATCCGCCTTGTGCATCGGGTTACTGATTTGGTTCACGCTGCTATATCACGACAACGACATAAAGAAGGTGAACATCAACGACTCCTATTTCACCGCACACATCAAGTCGAATGTCGATAAGCAGATCACCGCCGTGAGTTCCTTCGATAGCATAATGTACTCCTTCAACTACATGATGCAGGAAGTGGGTGATGCCGCCTACCTCGAGAATATCAATGCCGACGAAGTTGAGAACTGCCGCAAGCTGCTCGCCTATGGCTATTCACCCAAGCTCATCAACTATGCCCAAGAGAGCTTTAAAAAAAGCGAGTGGGACGTTAGTGTCATCGACACGTTGCGACATGAGGCTCGCAGTCTCATCGATGCCGGCATCCTGCCTAACGACTCTCACGACTTGCCTAAGCTTAATGACATCATCAAGACGGTTAACGACTATCATGCTGCTGTCGCCGCGACAAAAGTGGGAAGCATCACTACAGTAGAAGCCGCCAACGCCGCCATCGCACGCGCCAACTCCTTCAAGCGGGCACCTCTCACCAACTGCACCAGCCTTGTCGCAGCACTCAACGCCGTGCCCGATAAAGCTAAGACTTCGCTCGCCAATAACATCGCCGCTGCCTGCCAGCATCGCAGTGCCGGCATCGACGACTTGCTGGAGCGCATCAGTAAATATGAGCGGCATTTTGGTTCCAACTCTCAACTGGCACAAGAGAAGTTTCGACTGAAAGAAGCTAAGCGTAAAGCCAGTGAACGTGCGGTGAAAGACAGAATCAACAGCAACAACAACGACTATGAGGATGAAGAACTTGAGTAACATATTGTTCATCTCGATGCTGGCATTGTGCCTTGTGCCACCGCAGCGAGCGGTGGCACAAGCGAGCAACAGCGCTACCTACATCAGCACCACCAAGCAGCACATCAGTGCCCTTAACGACAGTATCGACAAGTACTGCCGCGACTCGGTAGAACTAGCGGCAAAATTCAATCAAGAGGATGCCGACAGTGTGGTTCTCAACAAGCAGCTTAACACCATCCACATCAAGTGCGACGACATGCGCGAGCTGAAGGACATCGCCATCTTCAAGGAATGCCTGTACATCAACCTCAAGCAACCCTACAACGACACTATCATCACTGCGCTGAGACCCTTTGCCCAGGAGACCTTTTTCAAGAGCTACCAAGAATTTCAGGAGCCTTATCTGCCCATCATCGACAACTACGGCACCTACACCGACTCGCTCTACACCGTGATGCGCGACTGCTACAATAACTACTGCCGCAAGGCGGGATGGCAACACTTGCCGAGCGACATCCTCAGCTATGTGCGTCACCGCATCACCAGCCAGGAGTATTACAGAATGTATTACCTGCGCAAAGACAAGGTGAACAGCCCGCACCTCAACGACATTATAAGCGAGTACCTAAAGCTGCTCGAAAACGGCTTTACCAATTGCAAGAGTCAATATATCAAACTCATGACCAAGCTCAGAGGCAAGGCTCCAAAAACCAAAAAGCTAAGCAAGAGTGCTCCAGCCGATGAGAACACCGGTCAAGAAGAAAAACAAGAAGAGAAACAAGAAGAGAAACAATAATATCAACACACAAAACACAACATTAATTATAGAACCCACCACAAGGATTTACGATTATGGAAAAGAACATTGAGAATAAAAATATACCCCCAAAGGCGGTAACACCGAGAACCGAAGAGGAAAGACGCAAGCGCCGACAGGCGTGGATGTGTGGCATTCTTGCTTTTCTTAACCTCATAGCACTGGCTCTGCTCATTCTGCTGCCCTTCAACTGCAAGGGTTCACACCATCACCACAACGATGACGACACCGACACCACAGTTGTCATCGACTCCACAATCCATGTGCGCGACACCACTCGAGTTGTGGAGGAAGAAGAGGATGTGAGCGACGAAATGGACCGTGAAGTAGGTGATAGAGGTGGCGATGTGGATGCCTTCATGCGGTTTACCATCATGTGGAACGAGAATGGGAGAGACATCGTGGACCTCGACGCTCATGCCGAGGAACCCTCAGGAGCTCACATCTACTTCCATAGCTACCGTTACCCGCAACGCACACGCTGCGGTGGCCAGCTCGATGTGGACATGCAGAGCCCTCGCACTAAGGGTGTAGAAAACATTTCTTGGCCCAGTGCCAACCAGCTCATGGATGGCGATTATGAATTCGGTATCCACAACTTTGACAACGGTCGTTTCGGCGAATGCAACGTCAAGCTCATCGTGGGCAACAAGTCGTTCATATATAAAGTGGGACATTTCAATAATAGCCACCCTCGCTCCGAAACGATATATCCCGACGACATCAAACCTATCGCCGTTGTCACCATCAAGAACCATCAGGTGGAGAACATCAGGCACATTCAGCGACCCGTCTCAGAGTGATAAGACACATATATCTAAAACATTACATAACATTATGAAATGCATTAACTGCTATCGAGAGATTAATGCCGGCAACAAGTTCTGTAACTACTGCGGCACCATGCAGCCACTCGACAGGGAAGCCTACGAGAGAGAGCACCCCGAACTCGCCACTGCAATGACCGACGAAGAGATTCACCGATTGGCACAGACACCGGTACCGCACAGTCACGGCACCGCCGTGGCACCACCACAGGCACCTATCGTGCCTGATGGGGCAGCACACACTATCAGCTATCAGCAAGAGGAGCCTGTGGAGCCGCAGCCACAAGTCCCCGATGACCCCGGCGTAGAGATGATGCAATGTCCCGAGTGCGGAAAGATGGTTGCCGCCAACTCCAGCTTCTGCCAGTATTGCGGCTGCCAGTTTGTGACACCCTCCGCACAAATTCAGGAGGAAGGACACATGACAGCCATGCCGGCAGCCATGCCACACCACGAGACTAACAATTATCAACCCTATGTCAAGCCTACGAAGACTGGCATGTCGGGCTGGGCAAAAGCTCTGCTCACTCTGTCGATAATCCTGCTAGTGGGTGCTATAGGCGGATGGGTATATTATTTCTTCTTCTACAACAAGGTGGAGAAATTAAAGCCCGATGTTGAGCTGGTGAAGTTCTCACGCAAGGGTGGCGACAAAACGGTAACTATCACCACCGACGCCAAAGAGATTGAGGTCGCTAAAAAACCTGATTGGGTAACGGTGACAGTTGGCGACGGAGAGATAACCATCAAGTGCCAGCAACTAGAGACCTACGAAGACCGGGAGGGAGTCATTAAGCTTACTGCCGGCGACAAAGAAGCCAAAATCACCGTTAAGCAAAGCTCCAAGGCAACCTATATGCGTCTCTCGCAAGACATAATCAGAACTGGTTACAATGGTGAGGAGGTGGTTATCGACATCGACACCGACGGCGACCCGGCAACCATCGAGTATGACGTTGAGAACCCTGTGATGTGCATTATTAGCGACAAAACAACTTCGGGGTTCACTCTAAACATCGAAAATAACGAATCTTACTCGGTAAGGCAAGGCTCCATCACCATTAGGAGCGGCAAGCTGGAAAAGACAATAATCATTGTCCAAGCAAAAAAATGCGGCTACTGCGATGGCACTGGCAAAGATTTATGTTCTTATTGCAACGGCACAGGCCGAAAAGATTGCACCTATTGCACTGATGGAGAAGTGTATGAAGGCTATAACTATGAAACTGGTGAGTCTATTTACAGCAAATGCGTTGAATGTGGTGGACGTGGCGACAAAACTTGCGAGTCGTGCAACGGACGAGGCCACAACACCTGCGAAGAATGCAACGGCACTGGAAATAAATTCTCAGATGATTAGATATTGAGTCCTCTTGAAAGAATAAAAAAACAACGAATTAAACTAATGTCAACGATTTTTAGTTTTCTGATATTCAACTTGTTGAATAAGTCTTCTTTTAAATAAAATGTTCACGCTCGTAATAACTTGTGCAAGCTGTAGGGTCAGGGCATGCCCTAACCGCCGTCTCGCCTCGCCGCAAGCATAGCCGCCTTGCTCATCATGGGCACGGCATGCCGTGTCCCTACCCACGCAAGTGGAGCTGACACACAGCACTTTAATATGGTTTAACATCACAATATAAACTTCTAAATTATGAAATGCATTAACTGTAACCAAGAGATTGATAATGGCGCAAGATTGTGCCGGTATTGTGGAGCGGCACAACCCTTCAACCCAGTAATCAACAACAATGCGGCAGCAACTCCCGAACAACTGCCACCACTACCTGGGGCAACTCCAGAACAAGTGTTGCCGGTTCCCGAAGCAAGTTCCTACACGCCCAGTCCTCAGATGCCTGAAAGCGATCCAAACTCTACTACACCACTTTCGGACTATGACAACAATCCCGAACAACCCTCCATCGAGGAGAAGAAACCCAAGAAAAAAGGTATGTCGGGACTCACTAAAGCTCTTATTGCTCTGGCGGTGCTTATAGCACTTGCCTGCGCTGCCGGAGCAGTATATTATTTCTTCTTCTACAACAAGGTGGAGAGACTTAATGCAAAACCCGATAAAGTGAAATTTGACCGCACAGGCGGCAAGAAAAAAGTTAAGATTAAAACCGATGCCAAGAAGTTTGAAGTTACTGACTGCCCCGACTGGCTTGACGTTGATATCGATGACGATGAGATTACCATCAAGTGCGATTCGCTGGAGCATGGCGGTAAAGACCGCAAAGGAACCATCGAAATTTCTGCCGGAGCCAAAACTACCACAATCAAAGTAGTACAAAGCTCCGACGCAAGCTATATTGACGTCACAAGCTATGAAGCAATTGGAGCTGGAGGCGGTGGTGGGATTTTTGAAGTTTCTACTGATGGCGATGTTGAGAATTTTGATATCAACACCGATGTCGATTGGATAGAGGCCAGCCCCGCTAGAGACAATGGAATAAGTTGGTATGTTCGTCGTAACGATTCGAGCTATTCAAGAACCGGCACCATCACTATCTCGAGTGGCGACACCGAGGCTAGAGTAATCGTGGAGCAGGCTGGATATTGCTCATACTGCAGTGGCGCTGGAGAGGTGACATGTAGCGTTTGCTACGGTTCTGGAAAAGAGTATTACTATGGCGAATACTATCCCTGCGAAGCATGCGATGGCACAGGAAAAACCTCATGCCCCTATTGCGGCGGACCAATACAATAAAAACCAACCAAATACTTATTAATTGAATCCACTTTAATAAATATAAGCACACTAATTAAACTAATCTAAACGTATTATTTTTCTCTGATAATCAATTATCTCAAGTTTCTAAAGTTTTAGAACTTTAGAAACTTGAAGGTTAGAGGTTAGAGTTTAGCGTTTAGAGAAGAACATTTTTTCAAAATTTTCAATTTTTCACACTGATTATCCTCTAAACTCTAAACACTAAACATTAAACTTTGAGCAAGTTAACAACTTGCGAAACTTGAGTCAATTATCAAAATGATCACCACTAGTTTGTATTTTTAAAGTGGACTCACCATAAATTACTTTGAACATCGACATTGACATAAAGAAGATTTGGCAGGCATTGAAGCGCATTGTGCATAGCAATGCTGGGGCAGCAGTGATAAACGTGCTGCTCGCCTACTTGGTGTTTATGCTCTCGCGCGTGGCGTTCCTTGCCGAGAACTGGAGTGTATATAGCCCCTACCTCTCATGGAAGGGTTCGGGACAGCTGTTGCATGGTGCGCTGGTTTTCGACACCTCGGCGCTGCTCTATGTCAATGCTCTCTACCTACTGCTTGAACTGCTGCCGCTGCACCTCAAGGAGCGGCGGCGGTGGACCAGCGGACTGCGGTGGCTATATGTGGTCACCAACGGCATAGCGGTGGCAAGCAACCTGTGCGACGCGGTATATTTCCAATATACCGGTCGCCGCAGCACGGTGACGGTGTTCTCAGAGTTTGCCAACGAAGGGAATATCACGTCAATCATCTTGAGCGAATTTGTAAGTCACTGGTACTTAGTTCTTGTGATGGCAGCAATAGTGTTCCTGATGTGGCGGTGCTTCACGCGCAGCGACTACAGCGCCTATGGCAACCGCCGATGGCTCTACTACACCGCTCAGGCAGTGTCGCTGCTCGTCGCCGCTCCGCTGCTCATCATCGGAGTGCGCGGCAGTGCCACTGCCGGCACACGCCCCATCACGGTGAGCAACGCCAACCAGTATATCTCTCGACCTGTGGAGGCTGCCCTGGTTCTCAACACGCCGTTCTCGCTCATCAGGAGCATAGGCAAGAAGCCTTATATTACCCCCGACTATATGAGCCGCGACGAGATGGAGCGGGTGTATCAGCCCATTATCCGCCCTGCTACAGCCCCCGACAGCACCTGTCTAGGCAAGAAGAATGTGGTGATTCTCATCGTGGAGAGCATGGGCAAGGAATATGTGGGAAGCCTGAACCACAGTAACATTGGCGAGGATTACAAGGGCTATATGCCGTTTATCGACTCGCTGCTCACCCGCTCGCTGACTTTCGAATACAGCTTTGCCAACGGCCGCATCAGCATGGATGCCATGCCGGCGATATTGGCGGGGATTCCTATGTTTGTGGAGCCGTTCTTCCTCACTCCCGCGTCGCTCAACGAGGTTCACGGTCTGCCGTGGCATCTCAAGCAGATGGGCTACAGCAGTGCGTTCTTCCACGGAGGACACAACATCTCTATGGGGTTCAGCGCCTTTGCTCACGCCATAGGCTATGACACCTACTATGGTCTCGACGAGTATTGCGACGACAAGCGCTATGGCGGCATGGACGACTTTGACGGCAAGTGGGCGATATGGGACGAGCCGTTCCTGCAATTCACTCTCGACAATATCAACAACATGCGCGAGCCGTTCCTCGCCACCACTTTCACGGCATCGAGCCACCACCCTTACAACGTGCCCGAGAAATACGAATCCACCTTCACCGACGAGGGCGGAAACCCTATCCACAAATGCGTGCGCTACACCGATATGGCGCTGCGGCGATTCTTCGAGCGTGCCTCGCGGCAGCCGTGGTACAACAACACCATCTTTGTCCTCGTCGCCGACCACACCAACCAATCGACGCACCCGTTCTACAAGACCGACCAGGGACTATACAGCATCCCCATCATCTTCTTCACCCCCGACGGCAGCATAGCACCTGGCGTGCGCAGCGACGTGCTGGCGCAGCAGACCGACATCTCTCCAACCCTGCTACACTGGCTAGGATATACTGAATCTTATGTCTCCTTTGGCTGCGACCTGCTCAGCACACCCGCCGGGCAGACTTGGGCGGTGAACTACAACAACGGCATTTACCAGTATTTCAAGGGAGATTTGATGATGCAGTTCGACGGCGAGAAAGTGATAGCCATCTACCGCTTCAAGGCCGACCCCATGCTCCGCGACAACCTCGCCGGCAAAGTCCACGAGCAAGCCGCCATGGAACACGAACTCAAAGCCATCATCCAACAATACATGAGCCGCATGAACGAAAACCGCCTCACCATTCCGCAGTAGTCGATAAAAGAAGCACACGAATTGAAACGAATGGCTGAGCCAGCAAAGAATGGAGCAAGCTGCTAAAAATGCGTATTTACGCAAAAAAAGTAAATAAAAACTTGCGCATTCCATCACAAACACATATCTTTGCAAACAAAAAATGCGTATTTACGCAAAAAAAGTAAATATAATATGGAAATAAAGCGTGAAAGTCAATTACAAAAACTGATATCGAGCAAGCATAATGGCATGATAAAGATCATCACTGGAATGAGACGGTGCGGAAAGTCTTATATGCTATTTGTTCTTTTCTATAAGCATTTACTGGAATGTGGTGTTGACAAAAACCATATAATAAAAATAGACTTGGAAGATAGAAGAAGCCAAGTGTTGCGAGACCCAGACGCCTTGCTTGACTATATGGACAACCACATCAAAGATGACAAGATGCATTATTTCTTAATTGATGAGATTCAGCATGTTATAGACTTTGAAGATGTGCTGAACAGCTTTCTGAAAATCGATAATGTGGATATTTATGTCACTGGCAGCAACTCAAAGTTCCTTTCTACCGACATTATCACTGAATTTCGTGGGCGCGGTGATGAGATAAGGCTGAGGCCTCTGAATTTTGAGGAATTCTTGTCGGTGTGGAATGGTAGTAAAGAAAAAGCTCTAGAAGAGTATATGCTGTATGGTGGCTTACCTAAGGTGGCTACTTTGCCCAACGCAGAGAAGAAAATGGATTATCTGCGGACTATATTTGCAAAAACCTATATAACCGACATAAAAGAACGCTACAAGATTAAGAATGACGATGATTTAGATGAGTTGATTGACATTATAGCCTCAGGGATAGGCGGTCTTACTAACCCCTCAAAACTTGAGAGGACTTTCCATTCGGTAAAGCACAGCGACATTTCGCACACCACTATAAAGTCATATCTTGATATGCTCCAAGATGTGTTTTTAATAGAAAAATCCATCCGTTTCGACATCAAAGGCAAAAAATACATTGACACTCCAGCAAAATACTACTTTAATGATTTAGGGTTGCGAAATGCTCGTATATATTTCCGTCAATTTGAGGAGACACACCTCATGGAAAACCTTATATATAATGAACTTCGTTATCGAGATATTGCTGTTGACGTGGGTGTTGTGATTGTTAACGCAAAAAATTCTAATGGTGTGAGCATGCGCAAGCAACTTGAAGTGGATTTTGTGTGCAATAAAGGAAGCCACAAGTATTATATCCAATCAGCTTTTAGACTGCCAACCGCTGAAAAGCGAGAACAAGAAGTAAGGAGTTTGAATAACATCAACGATAATTTCAAGAAATTTGTCATAACCGATGATCTTATAAGCCGTTATCAAGACGATAATGGTATAATATACTTAAATATTTACGAATTCCTTACTAATCCCAATAGTCTAAACGATAATTAAAAGATGCTACCCGACAATACATTAACAAAAAAAATGCGTATTTACGCAAAAAAAGTGAATAGCGTTTCACAGTAGTCGATAAAAGAAGCACACGAATTAAACGAATTGAAACGAATGGCTGTGCATGCCACAAAATTAGTTCTAATTCGTTTAATTCGTGTGCCTTAAATCATTATTAGAGCTTTGAGAGGAAGGCGGTGAGTTGTGCTACGGCGCGGCCGCGGTGGCTGATGCGGTTCTTCTGCTCGGCGGTCATTTCGCCGAAGGCGCAATCGGCCTCGTCAGGCTTGAAGATGGGGTCGTAGCCGAAGCCGCCGGCACCGTGACGCTCGTTGAGGATGTGTCCCTCCACTTTGCCCTCAAACTGATGTGTGTCGCCATCCATGATTAAGACGATGGCGGTGCGGAAGCGCGCTGTGCGCTGCTCCATAGGCACACCGTGGAGCAGGCGCAGCACCTTGTCGATGTTGCGCTCACTGTCGTGCGCCACACCGCCATATCGTGCCGAGTGAACCCCTGGTTCGCCGCCGAGGGCATCAATTTCCAGCCCTGTGTCGTCACTGAAGCAGTCGTAGCCATAATGCTCCTTCACCCACTGCGCCTTTATCATGGCGTTTCCCTCGATGGTGGGTGCCGTCTCGGGGATGTCGTCGTGGCAGCCTATATCGGCAAGACTCAACACGTTATACTTGCCAGCCATAATCTGGCGCAATTCACTGAGCTTATGCTCATTGTTGGTAGCGAAAACTATATCTTTCATAAGTTCATATTTTTTCTAGATTTTCTAGATTATCTAGCAGACAAGGCAAACTTTGTCCCTACTTAACACTTATTACTTAACACTTACAACTTAAAAAATCAGCGTCTCTTCTTTCTTCTTGCCTAGCATCCAGGGGGCGTAGTGGTGGATGAGCCAAGCGAAGGGGAAGATGATAGCCATGACGACAAACGGAGAGACGAATTTAATCCAGATGTGGTCGTCCATAACCCCCGCATAAGTAGCTTTCTCGAGTATCACCCTGAAGAAACCTATGGTGTGGTTCTGGAAGGCGAGATATACCGTTCCGTTCATCACCACGAGCTGGATAATGCGGTTGCGGCCGTAGCGGCTGGCGAGCCACTTGGCGAGGGCGATGTAGGTGGGGATGACCATCACGCCGCAGGCAATCTTGATGGCGTTCATGCTGTTCTTCTCCTCGATGAAGATGCTAAATGCCATTACTACAAGCGAGACAATGCCCAGGGCAAGAAGGATGACCGTGCGTTGAGGTGATGAGAATTCCACCTTTGATATATAGCTTTTAAAGCTGTTGCCAAAGGCGTAGAATGGCATATAGACCATGGCGTTCCAAATGTGCCAGTAGTTCTCGAGCGGACAGTTGATAGCCGCCACCGAGAGCAGTATGCTAGCGGGGAAGAGCCACTGGCTTGGCAGCCACCGCTGCATGAAATAGAAGAGAATCTGCATCACTATCAGGCACGAGAGATACCAGAAGGTGCCCAGCACGGTGTGCGGCTCGCCCTTGACGAAATCGACGAGCGGCTGCCACCACGATACGTCGGCATCACCCAGACTCTTGCCAAACAGCAGCCACAGAGCATAGAAAACTATGAAAAATGTGACATAAGGCACTAAAATCTGCTTGCCACGATGACGGAAAAACTGCCCGAATGAGCTGTATTTGCCAATGTTGAACAGGAACCCCGAGATGCAAAAGAAGAGCGGGATGCGCAAGTTGATGATAATCTTGCCATCCATGATTGGCGTCTGCGGAGGCGTGTGAAACAGTATCACAAGAAAGATACTGAAAAACCTCACATAGTCAAGCCAGGGAAGTCGCTCTTTTTTCATTATTTTTGCTAACAAGCTGACAAGCTGACGAGTAAACAAGGCAATGGTAGAGGATAATTCTTTTGCCTCGTTAGCTTGTTCCTCGTCAGCTTGTCGGCTATACTACCACATTCACAATCTTGTTGGGCACTACGATGACCTTCTTGGGCTGCTTGCCGTCGAGCCAGCGGGCAGCGCCGTCGTGGGTGAGGGCAACCTTCTGCACCTCATCATTGGGAGTGCCGGCAGGAACCTCGATGTTGAAGCGGGGCTTGCCGTTGAAGAGCACTGTATATTTCACCATACTCTCCTTGAGGTACTCCTCGTTCCAAGTGGGCCACTGGGCGTCGCACACGGTGCCCTGCTCGCCCAACTGGTGCCACAGCTCCTCGGCGATGTGAGGTGCAAACGGCGCAAGGAGCACCACGAAGTCGCGATACACGCTCTTGGTCTTGCATTTCATGTCTTTAAGCTCATTAGAGCAAATCATGAACGCCGCCACGCTGGTGTTGTAGGAGAACTGCTCGATGTCTTGACTCACTTTCTTGATGAGCTTGTGAATAGACTTCAGCGCCTCGGCACTAGGCTTCTCGTCGATGAGTTGAAGTTCGTCGCCCTTGAAGAAGAGTCCCCACAGACGCTTGAGGAAGCGGTTCACGCCGTCGATACCGTTGGTGTCCCAAGGCTTGCTTGCCTCGACAGGACCCAGGAACATCTCATAGAGACGCAGAGTGTCGGCACCATAGCGCTCCACGATGTCGTCGGGGTTCACCACGTTGAACATCGACTTCGACATCTTCTCAATCGCCCATCCGCAGATGTACTTGTCATTCTCAAAGATGAACTCAGCATCGGCAAACTCAGGCCTCCAAGCCTTGAACTTCTCAATATTGAGCACGTCGTTGCTCACGATATTCACATCCACATGAATGGGAGTGGTGTCATAGTCTTTCTTGAGGTTGAACGACACAAACTTATTGGTGTCCTTGATGCGGTAAACGAAATTGGAGCGGCCCTGAATCATTCCCTGATTGACCAACTTGCGGAACGGCTCGGCCTCGCACACATAACCATAGTCGTAGAGGAACTTGTTCCAGAAACGGCTGTAAATCAAGTGACCTGTGGCGTGTTCGGTACCACCCACATAGAGATCAACCTGACGCCAGTAGTCATCGGCGCGCTTGCACACAAGAGCCTCGTCGTTGTGGGGGTCCATGTAGCGCAGATAGTAGGCACTCGAGCCGGCAAAGCCTGGCATGGTGTTCAGCTCCAGCGGACGGCCGTTGGCTGCCACCCAGTTCTTGGCGCGTCCCAGTGGAGGCTCGCCAGTCTCGGTGGGCAGGAACTTGTCAACCTCGGGCAGCTGCAATGGCAGCTCGCTCTCGTCGAGAGGCTGTGGCTGACCGTCCTCGTCGTAGTAGATGGGGAACGGCTCGCCCCAGTAACGTTGACGGCTGAAGATGGCGTCGCGCAGGCGGTAGTTCACCTTCACCTTGCCTATTCCCGCCTTTTCGATATATTCTTTGGTTTTGGCGATAGCGTCCTTCACTTGGAGTCCGTTGAGCTGCAACCGCTCGTTGCTGGAGTTCATCATTATGCCGTCCTTGGCATCGAAGCTCTCCTCGCTGATGTCGGCACCCTCAATCAATGGGATGATAGGCAGGTCGAAATGCTTAGCAAAGGCATAGTCGCGGCTGTCGTGAGCAGGCACCGCCATGATGGCACCAGTGCCGTAGCCAGCCAGCACATAGTCGCTGATGTAGATGGGTATCTCCTTGCCAGTGACGGGGTTGACGGCATAGCTGCCGCTGAACACACCGCTCACCTTCTTCTCGATGAGACGCTCGCGCTCGGTCTTGTGCTTCACCTCGTTAAGGTAGGCATCAACGGCAGCGCGCTGCTCGGCGGTAACCACCTGATCTACATACTCGCTCTCGGGCGCCAGCACCATGAAAGTCACGCCAAAGATAGTGTCGGCGCGGGTGGTGAAGATGAGCAACTGCTCGTCGCTGCCCACGATGGGGAACAGCATCTCGGCACCCTCGCTGTAGCCTATCCAGTTCTTCTGAGTCTCTTTGATAGAGTCGCTCCACTCGATAGTGTCGAGGTCGCGCAGCAAGCGGCCGGCGTAGGCACTCACGCGCAGGCACCACTGGCGCATCACCTTCTGCTCCACCGGATAACCACCACGAATGGAAAGTCCCTCGCTCACCTCGTCGTTGGCGAGCACGGTACCCAACTCAGGACACCAGTTCACCATAGTATTGCCCAGGTAGGCGATGCGGTAGTTCATCAGCATCTGGCTCTTCTCGGCATCGGTCATGGCACGCCACTCGTCGGCAGTAAACTCCACTTTGGCATTAGTGTGGGCGTTGCAACCCTCGCTGCCGTTTTTCTCGAAATATTCCACGAGTTCGGTGATGGGTCGCGCCTTGTCGAGAGCGGTGTTATAGTAGCTCTTGAACATCTGGAGGAATGCCCATTGAGTCCACTTGTAATATTTTGGTTCGCAAGTTCTTACCTCACGATCCCAGTCAAAGCTGAATCCTATCTTGTCGAGCTGCTCGCGGTAGCGGGCGATGTTCTCGTTAGTAGTCACCTCGGGATGCTGACCAGTTTGGATGGCATATTGCTCGGCTGGCAGACCGTAAGCGTCGTAGCCCATGGGGTGCAGCACGTTAAAGCCCTTGTGACGCTTGTAGCGCGCATAGATGTCGCTGGCGATGTAGCCCAACGGATGCCCCACATGCAGGCCAGCACCACTGGGATAAGGAAACATGTCGAGAACATAGAACTTGGGCTTGCTCTCGTCGATATCTACCTTATAGACGTTGTTTTCCTTCCAATACTGTTGCCACTTCTTCTCAATCTCGTTAAAGTTGTATTCCATATTGTGTATAATTGTTTTGTTGATTTTCATTCAAACTGCAAAGATAGTAAATAGTTGTCAGTTTTCAGTTATCAGTCACCAGTTTTTTGATTTTATTGCCTAGGCGCAGCCTATCTAAGGCGATAGCCAACGGTACAAAATAGTTTTTAGTTGTTTGACTTTGGAGATTCCCGACGGTGTAGAGTTCCCACGCGAAATGCGCCAGTACAGGGTAGGCAACATGCAGGTGTTTCACATGAAGGCTGAAGATGACAGCAAACCTATAGTGCTCTACATCCATGGCGGCGCCTACCTCAACAACTTCGAGGAACTGCATTGGAAGGCGATGGCAGAATGGGCAGAGTCCACAGGCTGCGGCATTGTGGCACCAAACTATCCGCTGCTTTACTGCTACACCGCCAGCGACGCCCATCCGCTGATGATGCAGCTATATCAACAGCTCATCAAACAGTATTCCGCCAAACGAATCATCATCATGGGAGACTCGGCAGGCGGCGGCTTCACGCTCGCCCTGGCGCAGGAGATACGCAACGACTCCATCGACCTGCCCCGCCATCTAGTGCTTATCTCGCCCTGGGTTGATGTGCTTGGAGGCGATGACGCGCTGCAAGAAAACGACACTTTCCTCGATGCTCAAGTGTTAAGGAAAGTGGGTGCTGACTGGGCTGGAGACATTGCCCCACATGACCCGATAATTTCACCTCTTTACGGCGATATGCAAGGACTTCCACCCACCGACCTGTTCACTGGCACATGGGAGATTTTCTATACCGATATCGTCAAGACCCACGACAAGATGAAGGCAGCCGGAATGGATGCACAACTGCATGTGGCAGAGAAGTTGGGACACGTCTATCCCCTATGGCCATGCCCCGAAGGCGCCCAAGCGCGCAAAGAAATAGCCGAGATAATCAAAGATTAGGACACTAATAGAAATCTTCATATTTGGTTTTGAGAACATGAACTAAGTCAAATCTGCTACTATGAGAACGACTCTATTCATCTGTAATGCTTTCTAGTGTTGTTACAAATGGAAGATACCTAATCTCACCTCGTCTTTGAGTCTTTAAGACATTAATATTGCCCAAATCTGCAGGTTGCTGTGGATTATAATCCAACAGCAGGAATTTCACAGCATCCTTTTCCATTCTCAGAAGATAATCAGACGGTATGGCATTCTTATCAACTAATGTAGGCTCTTTCTCCAACTGGTAAGCCGTGGGATTGCTCCAATAATGGAATATCAAGTATTTAATGCTCTTGTATGCAGCCAACTGTTCATTTCTAAGCATATCTTCTTTGATTCCCAAAGCTATTCTTCCAGCGGCTTCTGTTTTCTGTCGCGCACTACTACCAATAGCGTACATAAGAATCAGGTCAAGACTCCCGGCTGTCAACTCATCGCGTTTAATATTAGGCAAGTCGATGGGAATGCTGCCATAGATGAAGACATCTTCGGCAGCCATAAGCATTCCGTCATCTACAACTTGAGTAGCATAATCAACTTGCCTATTGTCGGCATTCTTCTTGAAATTCTCGGCTTGTTCAAGGATTTCTTTGAACACTTCATCGTTAGTGAATGGTGGGTATTTAGCTTTAGCAAGGGCGACAATGATAGCGACTTTCAATTCCGCCTTGATATCAGTGCGCTGTGACCAGTCGGTGTATTGCGACTTATCATCAACAATGACTTTGATTTCTTTTGCAAGAGCAATCAATCTCGCATCGTTGAACTTCGATTCAACAGTTGAGAGATTGTCATAGAAATCATATTTAACAGCTACCGACTTCAAGATGTCGAAAAACGCTTTTTCTTCAAAAGAAATACCCAAAGCATCGCTGGCAGTTTTCTCGGCAACTACATCTGAGAGAAGTTCAGCCATCTCATCAACTACCGCATCTATGATTTCATTGGCAAGCGTAGTGTTGTCGCTACGGTCATTGTACTTCTCAATAATGGCATTCAGGCGTTTGGTAAAGTCAATACCTTTGGTCTTGTTCACCTTTTTCAAGTTGTCAATCACTTGGCGAAGCAGTTTCTCCATAAGTTTGACCTTTGTGTTTTTCAGTTTCAGACGCATTAGCCGTTCCATATATTCACTGCTCAAAAGGTCAATCTCTTTCTCAGGCTTTACTCCAATCTTTGTTATTTCCTCAACTTCCTGTGAGATTAGTGCATCCTTAATCATTGAAGCAACCTTTCTGTTCATTTGAGCTGCATCGGGAGCATCGCCCTTAGTCATTTTATAGACAATGGAGCGCACAGCGATAAAAAAGTGTATATCATTATCTTCTTCCTGTGTTATCTCATCGCTGTTGCAACAGATGTTGTAGGCCGAACGCATTCTTTTTGTATGCGCCATGAACATGTCTTCCCGCTCTTTTGTTTCTTGAACAAACTCGGCTGCGAGGTTCAGGCAATTTAACTGCTCCAATGGTGCGCCATTGAAGTATAACGAATTGTCGAATTTGTGGAACAATCGTCGCAGGATATCGAGTTCATCTTTAGTCATTTTAATGGACTGCTCCATCGTTTCTACCGATGTGGCGTCCAAGTCGCCTCCGCCGTATCGCTTGAGTGCGACATTCATATTGTTCTTGATGCCGAGGTAGTCAACCACAAGACCCTTGTCCTTGCCTGGATACACACGGTTCACGCGCGAGATAGTTTGAACGAGAGTGTGTTGCTGCAATGGTTTGAAGCAATACATCGTGTCAAGACATGGCACATCGAAACCTGTAATCCACATATCAACGACAATGGCAATCTTGAAGTTGCTCTTTACTTCCTTGAACTGGTCATCGAGTTTCTTTTTGTATGGCTCGCTGTTCAAGATGTCGCGAAGCGGTTTCTCATCATCCTTGTTGGTGGTCATCACCATCATCATCTTGGGCATGGGGAAGATTTTCTCTTGCTCTCTTTCGGTGAGTTCTTCCCCATCGCAACAAGCTTTCACTTCAGTCCATTCGGGTCGCAAGGCAAGAATGGCTTTGTAAAGCGAGTAGGCAATCTGACGGTTGCTTACAACAATCATAGTTTTACCCACAACAGTCGAGCCTTCTTCAACACGGTTCTCATAATGTTGCACAAAGTCATCGGCGATATTGGCGAGCAGTTTGGGGTCGTTGAGGATTACGTCCATGCGAGTCATGGCTCTCTTGCTCTCCTCAATTTGATTCTCATTTGCCCCTTCTTCGGCGCACTTGCTATAGTATTCTTCTATCTCTTTTGCCTTCTCGCTGTCGAGAATAACTTTTGCTGCACGTCCCTCATAAACGATGCGGCGAGTTATTTCATCGTCAACTGCCTCAATCATTGTGTATCGGTCAACGATTGGACCGAACACTTCAATTGAAGCATCTATTGGAGTTCCAGTGAAGCCCACGTATGTTGCCCGTGGCAGTGAGTCACGCAGGTATTTGGCGAAACCATATTTCTTTTGAACACCATCAACGGTGACACGAATGTGCTGACCCATGCCTGTCTGACTGCGGTGCGCCTCATCACTGATGCAGATAATGTTTGCTCGGTCGCTGAGCAAACTGATGTCCTCACTGAACTTCTGAATGGTAGTAAGGAACACGCCGCCGCTTGTTCGACCTCGCAACATTTCACCTAAGTGTTCGCGGCTGTCTATCTGCATGATAGTTTCATCGCCGATAAACTTCTTGGCTTTGAGGAACTGCTTTGAAAGTTGGTCGTCAAGGTCAGTGCGGTCAGTAATCAGCACAATTGTCGGGCTGCTTAACTGCTTGCACTTCATCAGTTGACGTGTCAGGAAAAGCATCGTGAAGCTTTTGCCGCAACCAGTGGCGCCAAAGTATGTGCCGCCCTTACCGTCGCCATTGGGATTGAGATGCGAATGCTTTAAGATATTTGTGAGCAGAGAAGTAGTAGCGAAGTATTGCGGATAACGACACACAATCTTCATTTCATTGTTGCTGTCGTCAGGCAGATATATGAAGTTGTGCAGCACATCAACAAGGCGTTCTTTTCGGAACAAGCCCTGAACCATCGTGAACAATGAGTTGATGCCGTCACTGCTTCGGTCAGTTTGCTCAACTTTGCGCCAAGCATAGAAGAAATCGTATGGAGCAAATAGCGAGCCGAACTTGTTGTTCACGCCATCGCTGATGACTACAAAAGCATTGTACTTGAACAACTGCGGTATATCTAACCTATATCGAACTGTAAGTTGCGTGTAGGCATTCTCGATGGTTGTATCTTCTTTAATGGCACTTTTGAACTCCAGCACCACAACAGGAATACCATTGACATATACTATGGCATCGGGGCGACGCAAAGCATCACCGAGGACTTCCAGTTGATTGACAATGCGGAAGATGTTGTCCTTTGGATTATCAAAGTCAACGAGGTTAATAAACAGTGGCGGTTTGGTGGCATCTTGTCTTTTGATAGAGAACCCATCCATTACCAAACGCATCACAGCCACGTTGTTTTCATAGAGTCCGCCCACTTCTTGCTCCAAGCGTTTAATGGAAGTGTCAATTTCCACACTGGTAATTCCATGTTTGGAATAATGATTTTGCAAGTATGCTTTAAGGTCATCGCGCAAAAGCACATCGCTCAAGTCACGGACGATTTCTCCACCGTGGGTATATTCATAGCCCTCTTGCTTGAAAAGCTCAATAATGGACTGCTCTAATTGTTCCTCGTTGAAATGTGACATTGTCTATGAATTATTTGTCAAATATATATGCGACCTCTTTAAATACGATAGCTTTCTCCAAGAACCAATTGTATGCTTTTGCCCAGCACTCGTGCTTCTTAGGATTGATATTCGTTGTTATAAAAATTCGGCATGCCTTCTTTGCTTCTCGCCATTCCACTTCGCTATTTAGCATCTCCGAAATCTCATCCTTATGCTTTTTGAATTGCTCAAACATTTTTTTATCATCATTGATGTATATTTCCGCACCTATGCTTTGTTTTTGCGTGTTGATTGTTAATCCAACATGATATGCAGAACTGCCGATGCTCAAATCATACCAGTGTTGAGGAGAAGCTTTGCGAGATCGGAAATTGCGTATGAAATCATTGTTATCACTCATGGCCTCGTTAAATCCAGTCCAGAACTCAAGTTTAAGGAGTTCAGTATCAGAAAGTCCTTCTATTGTCTTCATTGTTTTCGACCAGTCATTGGGTTTTTCTACAATATTGAAACGTGGGGCTTTCTCTGAGTCACCAATTTGCCACAACTCAATTTCCAATAAGAAGAAACCGATATTGCTATCTGTATGTTGGTTTAACCATTCTATGGCTTGACGATGCTCATCACGAGCCCGCTTTACAACCCAGACAATCACTTCGGCACCTTTGCCAGAAGCATAGGTTATTAGTTTCCCAAGATGGTCGTGGTTGGTATCTTCCAACTGGTTCTCTATAATTATACAACGATTGGTACCAACTTCTTTCGCGAAGATATCCACATTGAAACTACCCACAGAAGATTCTCTTTCCTCCAGTTCCAATTCAATATCAATAGCGTCACTAAGCAGCGCAAGATTATCTTCTTGAGCCAACCATTTTGTGAAATCATTTGCCTCATGAGGCCATACCGACCTTAAATCGGTTATCCTTGTCATTTTACCTAACTTATCCATGTTGATCTCTGTATTTATTTTATACATGCTTTTATTAAAAGTTTTCCAAGATCAGTCACAAGATAGTAACTTTCTTTTACAGAAATAGATTTAAATGAGTGAGGCACTAATTGTTCTTCTATCCCTTTTAAGTTGTATTTTTCTCTTATTTTGTTGTATATAGTTTTATTCATGCGAGACTGTCCACTCATATCTTTCAAAATTCCCATACTCACAAAATTAGCCAAATAAGCATTAATGTTTTGTTGGAAAATCAACTCTACTTCTGAATCTAAAAGTGTCACATGGTCTAAAAGTGTAACAAAACCTTTTCCTTCTAATACATCTGCATTAAAAGTGCAATATTGAATATCTTCTTTCCCTTTCAAATAGTACAAAAGCCGTGCTTCATCTGGTGACATTCTTTCTATCATATTAACAAAAGACGGATGGGCGGTGTTTACCATATCTATATCAGAAGCATTGGCTAATAAAGTTGTAAACAAGTCCGCTATTTCTTCGTTTGTAGTATATGATAATTTCTCTATGATAGGCGTACCTATTTGGGGATGAACTTCACATCGTTTTTCTTCAGGAATCTGCTCTAACTTCTCTTTATATTCATTAAGCCGCTTTGTAAAATTCAACTTGAATTTCTCATTAAGCAATTTTACTGGCAGCAGAAATGAGGTACTGAATTCAAACACAGTCCCTAAAGCATTACCAACAGCCTTAACACTTGGTTGTGCTAAATCGTTATATACTTGACCCAAAATATTAGGAGTGGCCTTAACTAATTCTACTATTTCGTTTGCCATAATCATTCTAATTTATGAATAAATTTTATACAAATATCACAAGTCTTCAAATATTCTCAACTGATGTCTATCTGCTTCACGTTTTTGACGTTTACGCTTTCCTTCTGGTGTCTCAATAGGATTGTCATTATCGTAATATCGATTCACACTTAACACCTCGTATGATGTAATCCGAACAACTCCTTCGTTCGTCATTTTTCTATTAATGACCAGTTCGCATTCAAATGTAAATCCATTTTTAAATACTATAATACTGCTTTGTACCAGTGTCTTAAATTCAATGGACTTCATCTTAAATTGAATAACCTCACCATTATAAATACCAGTCCATTTATAATTCCCCTTCTTTAAGACAGGTGACACGATTTCTATTACAGCATTTGATTCCACATCAGGTTCTAATTCATCAGATTCTAATATATAATTATCAAAATCTTTTTTGTTTATTTGGTATTCACATGCAACTTGTCTTTTCTCATTTTCCAAGGCAATTGATACATTGGTAACCCTTGGGTATTGCTTAAGAGCAGAATAATAATTAGAACGTCTTTTAATAATAACATTTTCGTCAATTTTTAAAGCGCGTTCTTGCAATTCATCCTCTAAATTCGCCAAATCTAATTGAAGTTGTTTTTTCTCTTTTTGTCTTTTCAGTTCGGTTATTTCATCATCTTCAAATAATAATTCTATTGAATGCTTGACAATTTCTGAAACTGAAACATTTATGGGGTTTGCTATCAGATTGGAAAAAACTCCCCCTATAGCTGCAATAATTATTAAGTCCTTTATTGTTATCTCTTTTGAATTTCCCTTTATTCTCAACCAACTTCTCAACCCTCCTTGCTCTATCGGCTCAGTTTCAACCTTTACGCTAATTTTAATTTTCTCCGACAATTCTTTCAGCATAGCTAAAATCTCCCCTTCGCATTTGTTAAATATCAATGCGTCCATGGAGTGAGACTGATCTTCAAATTGATAGTGAAACTCTAAACAATTTGCGTGAAGAATAGAAGATTTAATAATATTATTCATTTTTGTCAATATTAATATTGTCCCATCTTTGTCAAAAGCAAAGACTGTAATTCAGTTAGTTTTGAGTTTTCTTTATATAGAACTATCTGGTAGTCCAGTATTGGCACAAACATAGCCTTCTTTTCATTATCGTCAAAAAGGAGTATAGGTTGTTGTGCTATCAATTCTTGGCTCAGATTTTCTTGAGCACCACCATTGGCTAATTTCTTTATATCTTCTTGGTTAGCTAATAGATGATAATACAAGTATGCGGCATCTTCTTTGTGATAGCATATCATATTACAGCATGCTTGGTTGGTCGTTGTTGCACAATTCAGATATGCTACTTGGGCTGCTGTTGCTCCATACATTGCCATTACAACGGAGCCTTTGGGGATCATTTTTGCAGAACTGTTTTCCAATCCTGCCTTGCTAATACTTTCTTCTACGTTAATTATAACATTATTATGTACTTCGCCAGATTTGAGCCAAGGATAATCATTTGTGTCCCAATATTCATTGTGATTTCTGCTTGGCGTACCTCCTGATTTCATTTCCTTACAATATTCTCCTATTGTCCCCATTCTCCACCCATTAGGCAGATTGTTAGAATCAATATTTTCAACAAAGTAATGGCGGAAGATGGTTTGCGCTGTGGCTTCAAGGCTTGCAATCAGTCGTTCGTTGTTGCGTATGCGGTTTTCTACTGCTTGATATTGCGCAACTAAATGCCGTTGTTCCTCAATGGGAGGAATAGGGATTTTCAAATTAAAAAATGCTGATTTATCTAATCCACTTCTAACATCACCATCGGTAAAAAACCAAGCATACCTATCAAAAATACTTCGTTTAAAAAGCAAAAACAAGAAATTTGGATCTATTATTTCTTTATCAATAACTTCAAAAGTAAAATATGCTGGTGAAACGATGACTGGTTCTTTAACATTATTTAGTGCTATTGGCAAGCATTCATCTCTTCCAACATGCATGAAATTACAGGCAAATTGAAGATGATTTACTACCTTATATTTAGTCAAGTCAACTCCATTAGTGTTGGCAACAGATGGCATAAAAAATTTTTGATAATTCACGCCCATTAAATTAGTAATGTCAAGATTCGTATTCCTAACATCGACCAGCCTGATATAGTTGCCTAAACGCTGATATGTTCCCATACAACTCATTACACAGATGGATTTTTAAGCGGTGCCAAAATATATCCCCTCGTCACCTTATTAATAGCAATTTCCTGTAAATAACCTTGCTGCACCAAGTTTGAAAGATCTTTTCTTGCTGTCATTGATGCTACAGAGAACCTGGACTGCACATCTCTAACAGTAATGACAAGATCTGGCTCATCAGAGAAATTCTGAAGAATTATCGCCTGCCGCTGATTGACATTGCCAGTTATCATAAACGCATTGGCAGCCTTTTTCTCCTTTTGCTTCCTTTGTATATAGTCACTTAGCTGCTGGAATGATATTTTGAGGGCACGTAAGTTATAAGACACAAAATATCCAATATCATTTTCATCGTTCTCACTATAGCGAAAGGTCTTTTCGTAGCTTTTCTTCGATTTTGCTATAACCCTTGATATAGACATGTACTCAGTGAGCCAGTATCTCTCTCTAAGCATGTACCAGTAAAACAGGGCTCGTGCTGTCCGTCCGTTACCATCGACAAAAGGATGCATAAAGGCAAGCATGAAATGGATAATGATACCCTTAATGATTGGGTGTATAAACACACGTGGATTGTCGTTATTGAACATGTCGCACAAATCCTTTATGAAATCGGGAATTTCTGCATAGGTGGGAGGAGTGTAAACAATCTCTCCCTCAATCATGTCGGCAACAACAACTTTGTCATTAGTTCTGAAACGTCCTGCATTTTCAGGATTATCCAAAGTCTTCTCGGTCATGAGCCGATGAATATGCAGAAGATTCTCTTCGGTTAAAGGATCATTCCTGTGCTGAGTAATATATTGAATGGTATTGTAATTATTAACAATCATTTGTTGAGATTTGTTTTGTGGAGCTTTGTTCTTTCTCAACATCTCTTTTGCTACAATACGCGTTGTGGATGCTCCTTCCATTTGACTGGAATAGATAGCTTCCTCCATTAAAGAACTTGCAAGATAGTGTTTTCTTTCAGCGTCTTTTGAATCAGTTTCTGAAGTCCAGAAACTACCAAACAGCATATCGAACTCATGGCATAAACGCTGCATTTGACTGGTTATACATAGTTTAATACCATATTTCTCCCATACCATAATCATACTCTTCGATCTTGATGCCTTTACGTATGACCATAGCATTTGAGGAGTACATCCTTTGGGTAGTGGTTTATATTTTACCTTATCCCAATAATCGTACTCTTCATTTATTTTGTCAACAAGTAAGTTAATCTCTTCATTGGTCTTACCAAACAAAGCGTCTGAGAAAGCCTTTCTATCTATCTTTGGGGGGAGTTCTATCATAGTGTTTTTTTACTGCAAATATACAAAAAGATTTTTGAATGAATCAAATAATTCTTGCTAATTTTGCAAGAATTGGCAAGAATTAGCAATCATTTAGAGCGTATATCCAAGTTTGTCAAAGAGATTTTTTAGTTCTTGTTTGCTTTCTTCTTCCTGCTGGAGCAGGGTACGTAGTTCGTTTTGCAGTTCTCTCATACAAGTATCGTAATCCACTTGGTTGTCATTGCTGCCAAAGTGAATATATTTGCTGGGTACAAGCGAGAAATCGTTGCCACCTTCTCCTCCAATCTCCTCGAATGTTGCTCCATAACAATATTCAGGAATGTCGAAATCGACAAGGTCGGCATCAGCAAGCTGCCAGCGGTGATATGTGTCAGCTGCTTCAGCAATGTCTTGAGGCGAAAGCTGAACATATTTTTTTTCAAATGGTACTACACGCTGACGCAAATCCATAAAGAGAACTTCGCGCTCACGGTCGCGGAGATGAATCTGCTCTCCGTCACGTTCTATTGTGCGAGCCTTTTTGTTGGCATTCAGCACCCATAATGAAACGCTGATGTCGGTTGAGTAGAACAGTTTGCGGGGCAAAATGATGATAGCCTCCACAAGTCCTTTCTCAAGCAAACGGCGACGAATGTTGTATTCGGTGCCGCCGGCACTCAACGCACCATTGGCAAGAATGAAGCCTGCCACGCCATTAGTGGAGAGCTTCGACACCATGTTAAGAATCCAGCCATAGTTAGCATTGCTTGTGGGAGGTACATCGAAGCCTGCCCATCGTGGATCATCTGTCAGTTGATTTTCTTCACGCCACGAACTCTGATTGAAAGGCGGATTTGCCATGATGAAATCGGCCTTCAAATCTTTGTGCTGGTCGTTATGGAAAGTGTCGGCTTCATGCTCGCCGAGGTTTGCGCTAATTCCTCGAATAGCAAGGTTCATCTTGGCGAGTTTGTAAGTGGTCTTGGTATATTCCTGACCATAGACCGACACGTTTTTGCGGTTGCCGTGATGAGCATCAACGAATTTCAAACTCTGCACAAACATACCGCCAGAACCACAGCAAGGATCATAGATCTTACCCTCAAAGGGCTGTATCAGTTCAGCGATTAGATTGACAATGCACTTGGGCGTGTAAAACTCACCTTTACCCTTACCTTCAGCGATGGCGAACTTGCTGAGGAAGTATTCATACACTCGACCTATTAAATCGTTCTCTTCGTCTTTGAGAGTATCAATCTTGTTGATTTCGTCGAGAAGAGAAGCGAGTTTTGTAACATCAATGCCCAGCGATGAGTAATAGTTATTAGGAAGTGCGCCACGCAGGGGCTTGTTATGTTTCTCAACAAGCGTAAGAGCAGAATCTATAAGAATGGCTATGTTTGGCTGTTTGGCATTCTCCATGATAAACGACCAACGACTTTCAGGTGCTAAATAGAACACATTCTTAGCTGCATAAAACTCCACAATGTCAAGAAACGCCTCGTTGTTGTATTCTGCAAGGATTTCAGATCGCCTTTGCTCGAAATGGTCGCCAGCATATTTTAGGAAGATAAGACTGAGAACCACGTGCTTATACTCCGATGGTTCAATAGAGCCACGCAACTTATTACAAGCCTCCCACAAGGCTTCTTCCATTGATTTTGTTATTTTTTCCTTTTTTGCCATTAAAATTAATTTCTTTAAGAAAAAACTCCGATGTAGTGCCAGAAAGCAGACCACAGATTGTTCACTACAAGAAATTATATAAAAAACAATAGTAGTGGTCGTTTACTGAAGATAATACTTTTGATTGCAAAAATACAAAATAAAAGTGATATGGGTGACAGTTTGGTAAATAAAATTCTCGTTTTGACGCTTTTTTGCTCCTTAGCAATAAATCTGCATCACTTATATCGTTAATTATTTGTGTTTTATTAATCTTTGTCACAAAATATGAATTAATTATGACAAAGATTTTCAACGTCTTACTATATTTTATCGTGTTTTTGCTGACTGCTGTTGATGTAATGGCTCAGACCGACAAGGTTGACTATTACTCGGCTGGTTATTATGAGTATGGCGGCATCACTCTGCCTTACCGTCAACTGGATTTGCATCAGAATAAAGACGGCAAGTCGATACTGGTGATTCAGCTGCATGGCGGCTCGGCGCGTGGCGACGACAACGAGGCGCAACTTGCCGCCTCGGCGGTCGATAGCGTGGAGAATTATTTGAATGCGCATGGCATGAAGTCCATTTTCCTGCTGCCTCAGTGCGGTGCCGACCGTGTGTGGAACGAGAACGCCAGCACCTACGACGTCACCATGACAATGGTTCTTGAGCACTGGCTCCAGGACTTTATCGCCAGTCACTCCAACGTGGATGTCACACGCATCTACATCACTGGCTATTCGGCTGGAGGCAGCGGTTCTTGGCGTATGATAAACGACTATCAGTCAATGTTTGCCGCCGCCGGCATCGCCGCCGCCAACCCCGTTATGGTCACCGCCGAGAATTGCAAAAACACTCCTGTCTATGCCATCGCCGGCAGTGCCGACAGGATAATGAACGCCACAAGGATAGAGAATTTCGTCAATCAGATGGTGGCACTTGGCGGAAAGGCGCTATTTGACCTGCTGGAAGGCAAAGACCACTTTGGCACCTGCGACACGGCATTCACCGGCGAACGTCTAGACTGGCTGTTTGCCCACCGCCGCAGCATTGCGGGCGACGTGAACCACGACGGTACTATAACCTCCAGCGACATCACCGCCATCTACAACATCCTTTTAGGCGCAGAATAGTTTTTCTGCGCTAACCCATTGATTTCAGCTTTTATTTACCCACGAAAACAACGAAAACACCATTTTGTGGACGAATAAAGTCTAATATTTTGAAAAATGGGATATATTATCACAGCAGGAAGAATAATGAGACTCCTGCTACTGAGATACATGCGCCTATTACTGATTTAAGGGTGATGGGTTGCTTGAATAGCCACCAAGCGGGGAGAATAATGATGATGGGAGTTAGCGCCATGAGGGTGCTGGCGATGCCGGCACTGGTGTATTGCACGGCAAGCAGCGAGCATCCTACACCTATAAAGGGTCCGAAGATGGTGGTCAGTGTCGCCACTGTCATGCTGGTGCGGTCGGTAATGTTCTTGCGCAATGATCCGAAACCTTCATGGAACTTTAGCAATAAAGCGAAACCTATTATACCAGCTATGCAGCGGAACACGTTGGCATAGAACGGCAAAATCCATGGTTGGCAAGGCGTGGTCATAGAAGCCTCATAATGGTTCATTCCTATCTTGCTAAGCACAAGCCCCACTCCCTGGCAAACAGCGGCTCCTATGGCAAACAAAACGCCATTTAGTGGCAGTTTCAACGAGATTCTGTGATTATCGCCGCCACGTCCCAACACTGTTATTGCGATGCCAGTGAGTGTCACAGACATGGCAATAATTGCAGTAGCTCGCAGTTGCTGACCAAGAGTAATCCACGCCATAATTGCGGCGGTTATGGGTGCCAAAGTCATGAACAGCTGTCCAAATTTCGAGCCAATGATAATATAGCATTGAAAAAGACAAAAGTCGCCTATCACATATCCCACGAGTCCCGAGAGCATCATCCATAGGTAGGCTTCGGTGCTGGCTTTTGCCGGCAGCGGAGTGCCAGTAACTATCCAAAATAGTATAGCAGAAAAAATCAAGGCGATAGCCATGCGGGTGAAGTTGAGCGTGACGTTTCCCATGCGTTTGCTGCCCATCTCGCTCAACAAAGCAGTAACAGTCCACGAGAACGCCACACCAATTGATATTATTTCACCGAGATATTGCATGATTTAGCTGACTAGCTGACGAGTAAACAAGCTTACTAGACAAATGTTGTTCGTTTATCGTTTATCGTTTATCAAAGACAGTGAAGTTATTAATGGCAACGCACTTTCTAATCTCTAATCGCGCATAGCGCAACTAATCCCTAATCGCGCAGCGCATTGCATTGCACTCGTTAGCTCTCAATAATTATTTCTCCTATAGCGATAATTGTGGCGTCACCGCCTACCCATACTGCGCCGTCCTCGAGCAGCGATATTGCTATCACCGAAGGCCGCCCCATTGCCTCACCTTGCAGGAAACGGCAATTCGCAGGACTTTTAATAACGCCATTGTGACGCAGATAATGAGCCAATGCACCATTAGCTGTGCCTGTGGCGCTCTCTTCAGGAATGCCGTAAAGAGGAGCAAAGTTGCGCACATGCGCCGTATAGCCGTCATCGCTAAGCGCAAAAGCATGAACACCCGTCACTTCAATTTCTTCGCTGAGTTGCGCAAGAGCGGTCATGTCAGGTTTTAGAGCATTCAACTCATCAACATTATCAACAGGCATAATAATGTCGGGAAGACCAGTACTCACAACTTGCACAGGCAGAGCTTTAAGCGAGTTCTTCACTCCCATAATACTGTGCAGCCGCTTCACATCAACAACTGTGTCAATGATTTGAGGTTCGGCCATCTGCATCATTATCATATTCCCTACTTTCACCTGCAAATTACCAGCAAGGGTGTGATTGACGCACAAAGTGCCGTCGGCGATTATTCCTAATTTATACAATGTGCTAAAGGTTGCTATCGTGGCATGACCACATAAGTCCACCTCTCCGCGTGGCGTGAAATAGCGCACGGTGAACTCGGTATTACCATCACGCCGCACAAATGCCGTCTCCGAATAGCGGAACTCAGCAGCCACCTGCTGCATAAATTTCTCACTCGGAAAATCACTATCTATCAACACCACGCCAGCAGGATTGCCACCAAATGGCTGAGTGGTAAAAGCATCAACTATAAAGTATTTCATTTTTTTTAGCTAACAAGCTGACGAGTAAACAAGCTAACGAGGCAATGGTAGAGCCTGTTACTTTTTATTTCACAAACTCTTACCACAAAACTCTAAACTTCAAATTCTGAAAATTACTTCAAAATTTGAATTATATCTTCCTCAATGAGTTTAATGTCGTGAGTGGGTTCGTAGCGTGCCACCACGTTGCCTTCCTTATCAACAAGGAATTTGGTGAAATTCCACTTAATATCAGGCTTGCTGGCATAGTCGGGGTCGGCCTTTTTCATCATATCGTCGAGAATTTTGCCTATAGGATGCTCAAGATTGAAGCCTTCAAAACCTTTCTCTTTCTTAAGGAAAGTGAACAGCGGATGCTCGTTCTCACCATTTACCTCTATTTTCTTGAATTGAGGAAATTCGGTGCCAAAATTGAGGGTGCAAAACTCATGAATTTCCTCCTCACTGCCAGGAGCCTGATTGCCAAACTGGTTGCAGGGGAAATCTAAAATCTCAAGACCTTTGTCCTTATAAGCCTTGTAAAGTGCCTCCAGTTCCTCATATTGCGGTGTGAAACCACACTTGGTGGCGGTATTAACTATGAGCAACACTTTGCCCTTGTATTCACCCAGAGCAACGTCATTGCCCTTGCGGTCTTTCACTGTAAAATCCAGTACATTAGTCTGTGCCATAATGGTTGTAATGTTTAATAGTATGGTTAATAATAAAAGTGTCTTTTTCATGATAGTAAATATTTATTTTATATTGCGATGGCATCGCAATATACTTAACTTATTATTTCTTTATCAGTCCCAAGCGGTTGGAAATCTCCAGCATGCGCTCGATGGGGCGCACGGCTTTTACTCGAGTTTCCTCATCTACCTCGATGGTTGGAGCGAGATATTTGAGAGAAAGGTAAAGCTTCTCGAGAGTTATGAGCTTCATGTAGGCGCACTCGTTGCATGCGCAGCCAGCATCGTCGGGAGGAGCTGGAATGAATTCCTTGTCGGGACAGTGCTTCTTCATCTCATAGATGATGCCGCTCTCGGTGGCAACAATGAACTTTTTGCACTCACTGGCGACAGAGTAGTCAAGCAAGGCTTTGGTTGAGCCAATCTTGTCGGCAATCAGCCTGATGGGTTTCGGACACTCGGGATGCACCAGCACCTGAGCGTCGGGATGCTGTTTTTTGAGTTCGATAATCTTCTCAATGGAGAATTTCTCATGTACCTCGCAGTAGCCGTCCCACACCACCATGTTTCGGCCAGTTATGCTGTTGATGTAGTTGCCCAAGTTTCGGTCAGGACCAAAAATTAGTTTCTCGTCTTCAGGGAAGCTGTCAACAATCTGCTTGGCGTTGCCGCTTGTCACTATCACATCGGTGAGAGCCTTCACCGCAGCACTGGTATTAGCGTAGCTAATAACAGTGTGACCAGGATGATCCTTGATGAACGCCTCAAATTCGTCGGCAGGGCAGCTGTCGCTCAACGAGCAGCCAGCGTTGAGGTCAGGCACTATGACCGTCTTCTCAGGACTCAGAATTTTGGCTGTCTCGCCCATGAAATGCACGCCACACAGCACAATCACTGGCGCCTCCACATCCTGCGCCAGTTGAGCCAATGCCAAGCTGTCGCCAATGTAGTCGGCGAGATCCTGAATCTCATCACGCTGATAGAAATGCGCCATTATCACGGCGTTTTTCTCCTTCTTGAGTCTCAATATCTCTTCTTTGAGATCTATTCCTTTAGGAATACGAGCCTCAACATAACCTTTGTCAACATTCATAATTTATTATTTATTTAAATTTTAATTTTTATATAAAAAAAGATATGATGATAATAGCCTGTTGATATAGTGGAAAACTTTTTTCAAAAATACTTGACTTTTGAGTTATTATAGTTTCATTATTAGTTATTAATAGGTTATTTACAACTTTAAAAACTGATTAATAATTAATTGTGATTGTTATAAACAAGCTGTTAACAACGTGCAAAGTTAATAAAATTATTGAATAATAATCAACAAAAGCCTTCTAAAAATTGTGTAAAACTGAAAATATAGAATGTGGACAAAAAATTTGGAAAATAAAAACTGACGTATAAGCCAATCGAGTTAGCAAAATCCAAATTTTTTGTCCACTTTTTTTCATAAAGTTTTCCCCACTATATAAACATAGTTATTAACAAGGGGGTGTTGATAGTTTGGAAATAATAATTCAAGATTATAATTATAAACTTGAAGTTTAGAGGTTATAGTTTAGAGAAGAAGATTCTTTCAAAATTTTCTATATTTAATACTGATTATTATATAAACATTAAACTTTTAGCAAGTTAAAAAATCGCGAAACTTGAAATACTAAGGATGCACACCAGTAAGCAATATATTAAGGTAATCCATTAGTTGAAAGATGCAAAATAGTGAGTAACTTATCATAATAAAGAAAAAAATTGTATCTTTGCATCGTAAAGTAACTCAAGAGTTGATGACCTTGTTAACTTGTTAACTCGTCAACTTGTTTACTAAAGAACAATGAAAGGTTTTTTCAAGATATTGAGGCGGTTTGTGCCGCCCTATAAGAAGCAACTGGTGCTGAACGTAATTTTCAACATCCTCGCTGCCGTGCTCACTTTGTTCTCGTTTGCGCTGATTATCCCCATTCTGGAGATGCTGTTCGGGCTAAACACCGCCCATTACGACTACACCCCATGGGGCAGCGCGAGCATCGACAAAGTGGTGGTCAACAACTTCTACTATTATGTGCAGACCATCATCGCTAATTATGGCAAGAGTACAGCGCTGGCGTGCATCGCCGGTGCGCTGGTGGTAATGACGGGTCTCAAGACGGGTGCAGCCTATATGGCAGCCTATTTCATGATTTCGCTGCGCACAGGCGTGGTGCGTGACCTTCGCGCGATGATATATAACAAGATGGTGTCGCTGCCCATTGGTTTCTTCTCGAGCGAGCGCAAGGGCGACGTGATGGCGCGCATGAGCGGCGATGTGATCGAGGTTGAGAACTCGGTGATGATGTCTCTCGACATGATGTTCAAGAACCCCATCATGATAGTGGTGTGCTTGGCGATGATGCTCTTTGTGAGCTGGCAGTTGACGCTGTTTGTGTTCGTCTTGCTGCCTATTGCTGGTTTCATCATGGGACGAGTGGGCAAGTACCTCAAGCGCGTGTCGCTCGAGCAGCAGAACCAGCTCGGCACCATCATGAGCAACATAGAGGAGACCATAAGCGGACTGCGCATCATCAAGGCTTTCAACGCCGAGGACAAGGTAAAAAACCGCTTTGCTGGCGAGAACGAGAAATACCGCAACATATCTCGCCGCATGAGCCGCCGCTATGAGCTTGCGCACCCCATGAGCGAGTTCTTGGGAACCGCCACCATCGCCATAGTGCTGTGGTTTGGCGGAACGCTGATTCTGGGCGGCACATCGGCAATCACCGCTCCCAAGTTTATCTATTATATGGTGATTTTCTACAGCATCATCAACCCTGCCAAAGATTTCTCCAAGGCGAGCTACAACATACAGCGCGGACTAGCCTCGATGCAGCGCATCGACAAGATTATGAATGCCGAGAACCCCATCACCGACCCCGCCGAGCCGGTGGAACTCACTTCGTTCAGTAAGGGAATCAGTTACCAGAATGTGCGTTTCCGATATGAGGAGGCATGGGTGATTGACGGCGTGAGCATCGACATTCCCTGCGGCAAGACGGTGGCACTCGTGGGGCAGAGCGGCTCGGGCAAGACTACCATCGCCGACCTGCTGCCGCGCTTCTACGACGTGAACGAAGGCTGCATCACCATCGACGGCATTGACATCCGCAACTATCGTGTCGCCGACCTGCGAGCACTCATGGGCAACGTGAACCAGGAGGCGATTCTCTTCAACGACTCGTTCTTCAACAACATAGCCTTTGGCGTGGAGAATGCCACACGCGAGGAGGTGGAGCAGGCGGCACGCATCGCCAACGCCTACGACTTCATCATGGCTACCGAGCAGGGCTTTGATACCAACATCGGCGACCGGGGCTGCAAACTCTCGGGTGGTCAGCGGCAGCGCATCAGCATTGCCCGCGCCATCCTCAAGAATCCGCCCATCCTCATCCTCGACGAGGCGACTTCCGCCCTCGACACCGAGAGCGAGCATCTGGTGCAGGAGGCACTCGACAAACTCATGCACGGACGTACCACACTGGTGATTGCCCATCGCCTCTCGACCATCAAGAACGCCGACCTCATCGTGGTAATGCACGAGGGCAAAGTGGTGGAACAGGGCCGTCACGACGAGCTTATAGCCCTTGGCGGCACCTACAAGCACCTGGTGGATATGCAGACGTTTTAATCAATGCATAATGCACAATTCATAATGCACAATAAGACGATGCCATCGTCCCATTTATTTATATTTGGCGAATAATGTCGTAACTATTCAGTGATTTGATTAAAATTATTTTGAAAATTCCATAGTCGCTGAGAAAATTTTTATTTGATTTCAAGCGTGTAGCGTCTCCCCCGAGCATCTAACGCACTCGAGCAGATGTCGTGAGTCTGCACTTAAACACCTAAAAACTTCTTGCAAAATTTATCAGAGAGATAACACTTTGCCGAATGCTACTTATCTATCACTCCAAATATCGGATGAACCACATATATTTTATCGCCCCATAAGTCGATATTTTTGTTGTTTTGTGGGGCGATAACTTAAGATTTCAAACCATGACCCACATAATAGAAGGTATAGTTCATAAGGCAACTTCGGTCGCAGCAGTTTTTTAATATGTAATTGCATAATTTATAATTGGGCTGCGACTTGATTATTGCATAAAAAACATTTTACCGCCACCCTATGTGTGCAGAGTGGCGGTAGTTTTTTGCTTCATATCATCTTTATAATTGGCCAAACATGCACATTTTTACCCCACTTTGGCCGATTATAACGTTGTCTTTGAATAGCTCATGGCAGAATGAATGCTTGTTGATTGGCAATTAATTTTGCCAAGGCACATTCTCGAGCAGTTTTCTCACTTTCAGAGTGTAGCCCATCACGCCTCCACTGGTACTGCCTATCTCTGAAGCAACATATACGGCATAATAGTCATAGTAATATATTCTTTGGTTATTTTCAAATGTATAATCATCTGTATAAACTTTAAATATATATCCATATCCCACTTCTGCTGCGGCATATCTTGTCCAAGTCAGGCTCTGTGTCTGGACCGCAGTGACGTTGATATTGCCTATACCCTTGACTGGTCCTACGATAGAAACTTGACCTCTAGAACCAGAACAGCGCAAATTATAGTCTTTGCCTAATTGAATTCCACACCCGCCAGCCGATGTGTCATAATCTAAATTCACATTGACAATGATTGTCCCGTCAGGGTCTTTGGTGGTGTTGGTGGTCGGTTCGTCCTTGTCGTCTCCGCACGATGCCATTGCCAGCGGCAACAGCAAGAGTAAAAGCATTAGAATTTTTTTCATAATCAAAAAATTTTTTGTTGACATCAGCCCTATGCCCGATTAAACAAAAAACAAGAAAAGCGTGGACTGATTCGCCACACCTTTAGTTGGAGGTCTTAGGAAACCTTAAGATGAAGATGACGGGAATAACAGCTCACGCTATACACGCAAACTATTTTGCTATCCTCTCATCTTATTGAAAAGTTCCTAAGTTTCCAACTAAGAGTGATAAGCAAAACGCTCTTTTTAATTCAAAATGTAAAGATTGCCTCTGCAATCCGTTGGCAAATATACTACAAAAATCTTAAATTGCCGCGATTACGAAGGGAAAAAATGATTTTGCGGCGTTTTAAGGCATAATCTTCTATATTTTTCGTAATTTTGCATTGGAAATAATAAGGCTCAAGTTTCGCAAGTTGTTAACTTGCTCAAAGTTTAATGTTTAGTGGTTAGAGTTTAGAGGATAATCAGTGTGAAAAATTGAAAATTTTGAAAAAAATTTCTTCTCTAAACACTAAACTCTAAAGTTGAGTAATAAGATTATGGAAGAAAGTAATAATATAGTAATAACTGGTGGAGAGTACAACAGTTTTCGTTATGATGTGTTGAAGCGCATTCGCTCGGCTCAATATGAGGCGATGCGTGCTGTCAACAAGGAAATGATTTCACTCTATTTCATATTGGTATCACAACGAATGATACCTAAGTATAAATTATTATTTCATCCTATAGAATATGCTCAAGAAATCAATGCTCGATCTTCATCGCATCAGCACCGATGAGTTCAAAAATATAGAGAAAATTCCAGTGGCTGTGGTGCTCGACGATGTGCGCAGCGAGATGAATGTAGGTAGTGTGTTCCGCACCGCCGACGCGTTTGTCATCGAGCGCATAGCCCTGTGCGGCATCACTGGCACCCCACCAAGTCACGAGATTCACAAGACCGCCCTCGGAGCCGAGGACTCGGTGGCGTGGACCTATCACAAAACCTCCCTCGAAGCCGTTGGGCAGCTGCGAGAGCAGGGTTATAAAATTTGCGCGATTGAGCAGGTGCATGGCAGCGTGAGTCTTGAGCGGTTTGCCATTGAGCCAGGCGAGAAATATGCCCTCGTCTTCGGCAATGAAGTGAAGGGCGTAAGTCAGGCGGTGGTCGATGCCAGCGACTGCTGCATCGAGATTCCCCAGCACGGCACCAAGCACTCACTCAACATCGCCTGCTCCGCCGCCATCGTGATGTGGCATTTCTTCAAAGCACTGAAATGTGATATCCTATGAACAAACTTATCAAGATCTTGAAAGAGTGGACTTTGCCAGTGTCGATGACGACGGGCATATTGGTCTATTTCATCTTTTACTTCACTCCTGCACTTGATGGGGCGTCGCGGGTGTTCAACAGTTTCTTCGACTTCATCCTGCCGTGGATATTGTTTGTGATACTGTTTGTGACCTTCTGCCGTGCCGATTTCCACCGTATGCGTCCTTGCTGGTGGCATTTCGTGATATTGGCTCTACAACTGGTGCTGGTGATAGTGAGCACGGTGCTTATTATGCATTATGACGCAAAGGGCAACGACCTTGTGCTAATGGAGTGCATAATATGCTGTGTGATATGTCCTTGCGCCACGGCAGCGCCAGTGGTCACCGCCAAACTCGACGGGGACCTCGAGAAGATGACTACCTTTATGCTGCTGAGCAATTTCCTTGCGGCAATGCTGATTCCTGCTGTGTTCCCGCTCGTTGACGAGAGCATCGACATGCCGTTCTGGGATGCCTTCTTGGCTCTGCTTGAGCGAGTTTGCACGGTGCTGTTGGCGCCAATGGCACTTGCCTACGTTGTCAAGCATTTTGCGCCTCGTCTGCACCGTCTCATCATCAGCAACAAAGACCTGTCGTTCTACCTGTGGGGAGTGTTGCTGCTGGTGATTTCGGGAGCGACAATGCGCAACATCATGAACTCCGGCACCACGGTGTGGTTCATTGTTGTGGTGGCACTTACAAGCCTGGCGATTACTTTCGTGCAGTTTGCCATTGGCCGCTATGTGGGCCGTTTTTTCCATGCCACTACCGAGATGGGTCAGGCGATGGGGCAGAAGAACACTGCCTTCGCCATCTGGATTTCCAGCGCATGGCTGCATCCTCTTGCCGCCGTGGGCCCTGGCTTCTACATCCTGTGGCAAAACGCCTTCAACAGCCTAGAGATTTGGCATCATGAGAAAATGCATAATTCATAATGCACAATGGCGTTAGATACTGGATGGGCGCGCTACGCGCTTAAAATTTATTGAAAATTTAAATGAAAATTTTTCTCATGCGAATATGAAATTTTTTATCAATTTTAATTCAATTTTAAGCGAAGCGACCTTCGAGCTATATGGCTATGCAGAATGTGTAGCTACAAGTCTCACACCTGTCTTCGATAAACGAAAAACGATAATGCACAGTCTTAATCTATGAAAGTTATATTCCAATACTATAGTGAGAGCGAGGACGGTCGCGATGAGTTCCGTTTCACCAATGATACCGAGGCTCAGGAGAAATTTGAGAGCCTCAAGGAGATTATTGAGGTGCAATTTGCCGACTGCCCCGATGCAGAAATCGTCAATGAACCCGACTTTTTCGGCATCATCGACCAAAGCACCGGCGACTGGGCAAAAGTGATGATCTCAACTAAAAAGTAAAACTTCATACCCCTAAGACCAACCGCGACAACACCATTGAGTAGCTGATTGCCTAGCTGCTCAACATCCAGTCGCTGCGTGACATCGTGGACTTCATGCGAAAGCATGAAACCCACTTCCCGGAGTTTAACGCCGAACAGTGATGAGTGAATATCGATTGCACAATCAAGTTCCTACCTCATTCGGCAAAAAACGGCAAAAAACAACATAGCATCAATATTTTTCGGCTGTTTCAATTGTTGTTTGAAAAATTGTGTTTACCTTTGCAAATGGTATAATAGGTTTTTGGCACATGAGTACGCAAGACATCAAAACTACAATCGCCGAGTATTTCAAGACACAACCCGTCTTGAAAGCTTGGCTGTTTGGCTCTTTCGCTCGTGGCGAGGAGACCCCAGATAGTGATATTGACATCCTTGTTTCCCTTGATTATTCGCAACATATTGGGTTGCGATATTTTGGTATGGCAATTGATTTAGAGAAATTGCTTGGTCGTGAAGTGGATTTAGTAGAAGATGGTCAATTATTGCCTTTTGCCCAACGAACAGCCGAGCAGGATAAAACTTTGATTTATGAGAGAGCCAATTAGAGATAGAGGAAGACTCGAACACATCTTGGAGCAACTCAATAATGTTGAAGAATTTGTCGCCGGGAAGACTTTGTATGATTTACAAGACAACAAAGTTCTTCAATATGCCATCGTGAAATGCGTGGAAATTATAGGAGAAGCAGCCTATATGCTCTCTCTTGATTTCAAAGATCAGCACCCACAAGTTGAGTGGGAGCAAATAGTACGAATGCGCCATGTGTTAGTTCATGGTTATTATCAGATCTCGCTCGCTTTAGTGTGGAGTGTCATTCAAGATGATTTGGTAGAATTGAAACCGCTTATTGAACAATTTTTGCAAGAAGCATGAAGTGATGCGCGATTGTCAACATACCGCTCAATGTGGCAGCGATTTGCATAAATCGCTGAATGATAGCGCATTATTACCTCCCCATTTTGCGGTGACACGTTAGATTTCAGCGACTTGTCGCTGCCAAGATATACGGCACAAACGGCTCATTCGGTCGGTTGTGCCGTTTTTCGTCGTGCAAATAACTTGATTATTAACAATAAAAACAATTAGCGTAAAAATCATTACTCTTACTTGTGGCTGTGCTCATTAACGTCTCGACTTGGGCACAGAATGTCATCAACACTGTCGTTTCGTCTGAAGACGTAATCAAGAATTTCACCGTGTATGTTGGTGAGGTCATGGTGGATGGCGTGTCGGTCATCAAATACCTATATTCAGATGACGTCACAATGAATAGTGTTGTCCGACAAAACCTGCTTGATGCCCTAAATGGCATGGCCGATGGCGATTATGCCACCCTTTTCCAAGCTAATTGGCCCGATAATTACACGCCCGAAGCCTTCGCTTTTTGCTCTAATGCAGAACTTTCTACAGCAATAGACGAAAATTGGAGCAGTGCGCAGTATGTAGGATTGCTCTACTATCCAGGCAAAACGGCAACGTCCACGGTCAACTCAAACCTTTATGACATTGACGAGGGTTTCAAAGCAGTTCTCGATGTCAGGACCGAGGAAAGGACATCAACCATAGACAATCCTGTCAATGCGGAAAACTGTATTGTATCTCATGAAGGGGCTACATCCACAAACAATGTATGGTATTCCGTCGAAGAAGGTCAGGTTATTAAGCATGTGCAAACTGATATAGTTTACAGTTGTGAAGTGACCACGGTTATTTACACCAAGGTTGAACTTGCGTCAGCTTACAGCATCACCTTGCCGGAGTCGTTTGAGAATGGCTCGGTGACTTGCGACAAGAAGAGTGCCGCCGAGGGCGAAACCGTAACGCTCACCGTAACGCCAGACAATGGCTACGAGCTTGAAGCACTCACCATCACGACCGTTGATGCCGCCGAGCCAAGCGGCGCACCAATGTTGGCACCACGCCGCGCCAATGTGGATTACACTGCGGGCGAGAACGGCACCTACACCTTCCTGATGCCGGCGGTCCCCGTGACCATCAATGCCACGTTCAAGGAAACCACCGTCACAGGCTTAATTTACCTTGACGTAGCCCAGCCACGCAGCGGCCAGCGTTACAACCTGATGGGTCAGCCCGTGGGCAAGGACTACAAGGGCATCGTCATCGAGGACGGAAAGAAACTGATTGTGAGATAAGACGTCTCACAGTTCATTCACTAAGGCTCACCGAACAATCATCGGTGGGCTTTTTTTGTCTTTTGGTGGGCGACTGCTTCAATCTACCTTTGCTGAAAAAAACAGCAAACTATGATTAATGTAACACAACTCACCTCGCTAATCTCGGCGTTCCGAGTCGAGACCGAGAAATCTGCGAGTAAGAGAGCGCAATTTTGAGCTTGCTCAAGCATTGCCGAGCGTGAGCAGATTATGCAAAGAAAACATCTCGCCCGAGACTGTCGGCAAGCTGCTGCAAGACATCACTAACCTGCTCGCCAACGCCTCGACCGATGCCGAGCGGAAAATCCTCGATGACTGGAAAGACATGCTCTCGCAGTACATCGTGGTCTATGATGTCGCACCCTAATAATCCTTTTCGGGCAGGTATTGTGAAAAGAATCTTATTTCAATTTTACTGAATTGATGATGCTCATAAGAATTTTCTCGGCTTCAGCCTCTTTGTCGGCAGGAGATTTCATGGCACCCATTATGCACTTTGTGCCGTCAAGAACCTTCGTAAAGGACAACTCTACTTCTCCTTCGTTGGTCACTCGGCGCAGGGTTATAAAGTTTTCGGCGATTACTTTGGGTTCATCTACTTCTTTGTAGAGGTCTGTATTAACACGCTTTGCGAAGTCTGCTTTATCCTTCAACTGGTCGGCTGTTGGTCCCTCGGCATCGTAATTAATGCTGAAGGTCATAGCCTCGTCGGCCGACTTAACATTCAGGACGTCGTCGGTTGAAAATGTCTCTTTCCAATCCTTAGGATAGCTAATAGTGTAACTCTTAGCTTCAAAGGTGTTTCCATCTTTAATCTCCTCAACACTCTGAGTCGATTTACTAGAGTCGCTGGCGCTGTTCTCTTTGTTGCCACCCGAGCATGCTACTAAGCTCATAGACAGGGCAACTGCTGCAATAAAAAATAGTTTCTTCATAATTTTTTTTGGCGTAATGGTCATTTTGCAGGATGTATTTTCAATGCAGGTATTGTTCATTGAAAAAAACGT
>ERZ842401.1000-NODE-1000-length-41626-cov-11.957158_pt1 | contig 41626 bp, 25 predicted proteins | sample MGYA00521270_ERZ842401 | MGnify/ENA primary metagenome ERZ842401 (study PRJEB31892, sample SAMEA3878208) | bioreactor metagenome | biome: Moose rumen | place: Sweden | collected 2011-10 | study: EMG produced TPA metagenomics assembly of the PRJEB12797 data set... | reverse complement strand
ATCAGTACCATTAAGGATTGCGATCAGTACCATTAAGGATTGCGATCAGTACCATTAAGGATTGCGATCAGTACTATTAAGGCTTGCTACTCGTCCGAAGGCTTCGGACGGACAGTCTTACGGCTTCGGACGCTGAGTCCGAAGCCGTTGGACTGACCGCAAACACTAATGGTGCTGTCAGCGAATACTAATGGTAATGTTGGTGCCCATTACCACTCGGTGTCGTTTTCACGACCGAGCAGATCGCCAACATCATCTACTGTTTCGTCGTTGTGTACTTGCTGGTCAGAGCCTGCAAGCAGCGTAACGTTCATCTTCAGTTCTATAGCCTCCAGTTCAGGCTGCATATATGTCTTTTTCATTGTTGTGTCCTCCATAGTTTACTTCATAATGATTTTCTTACCATTCACGATGTAGAGTCCCTTCGTGGGCTGAGCTACACGCTGACCTGCGAGGTTGTAGAAATCGCCTCTAACATCTGACATCTTACCTCTTACATCAGCAATACCAGTTGTTCCGCCATCGAAGCCGATGAACTCATGGGCGCTGCTGAAGCTGTCAATGGCAGAAGCGGGCAGGATGACACGACCGGCACCCAGTGAGCCACCATTCCACAGGTAGAAGCCTACACCCTGACTCTTTTTTGCCAAGACAAAAGCACCGTTACCGTCCAGTTCTGTGCTGACACGCAGTTTGTTGCCAGTAGGCTCTGTGGGGCTGGCAGTCACCGTCAGGGTGTGGTCGCCCGCAGTGCCGCTCAGCAGGTAAGCCTCACCAGCCTTGATAGAGTTCACCTCCGTCAGTGTTGCCACACCCGCAGTTACGTTAGAGGCAACGTAGTAAGCCTTCACGCCTGAGGGCAGCGTAGCACTGGCAGCGGGCACGATGGTGCGCCAGCCAGCCGAACCAATATTTATGTCGTAAGTGGTGGTAGGCTTCTCATAGCGGTAGAAGTAAACCGGCTGCTGACCACTGGCATAACAAGTAAAGCGAGGATTGCCAGAGTTATAGTTGAAACGGAACGAATTCTTAGCACCGCTACCTGTTATATTGAATGTTACTGTGGCAGCTCCGCCATCACCGATGGTTATCGTAGCTTGTGCCGTAGTGCTTGCACTGGTTTTTGTGCCTGTATCAACTTGGTTTTTTGAAGTTCCGCCAGAGGCATAGAGGTAAGCATCAGTACCCACATTAAACAACCACTTATCGCCATCTTTTTCCAAAGTCACCAGTTGAGCGGCAGAAGGAATCGATGTAATCTTGTTATCGGAAACCGTTACAGGAGTGGTGACTCTGATATGATCACCTTGTCCCGCCATTACATATGCATCTTCAGAATACATACCGACAACCAGCAACTGGTCGCCATTTGCCAGACTTGAACCATCAGTCACCAGATTATAAGAAGCGCCTACAGGAATGACACCCTCTTTGGCAGTTACAGTAAGGGTGAAAGATTTTGAGATAGCAGCCCAAGTACCAGCAGCAGCATCAATGCTAACAGTAATAGTAGCTGTGCCAGGCTTGTATGTCTCCAACTTAGAGCCAACAATGTTAGCAACATCAGTAGCAGAAGAAGTGATGGTGACAGCACCTGTTGAGTTTGTTGTGTAGAGTGTGGCGACATCTCTCTCTTGTGTTACCTCTATGTTTACAGCACCTACCGTCAGTGTAGGTGACACAATGTCTCCCTTCTTATACAGGTAGTTGCCATCGTTTATTTCTGGAGTAGTATTGTTATGATAAGTCAAAGGACCAACTACCACAACATCGTCTGAACCTGCGGTAAGGTCTGATTCTGCTGTAAACTTTGATTCAGACAGATTAAGACCTCTATACACCTGCAACTGATTTGTTGTTGTGCCATCGTCAGAGATGTGATATGACAGCTTTCCTGAGGCAGCTATCAAAGAGCCTACTGCTGACACGATGCCATGCACATAATAAACTGCTTCTGCATCGTACAACTTGTTCGTGATGAAGTCGGTTGCTTCAGCTACGGTAAAAGGTGATTCAGGAGTTGTACCTGTATGAGCATAGACATGAATCGTATATGAGGCAGAACCAGCTTCGTAAGTTGCGTCTCCATCAAAAGAAGCAGTTATCGTAGCACTTCCTGCCTTGTCCTTAATGGTAACGACACCAGTAGAAGAGTTTACATCGGCAACAGTAGCATCGCTGGTAGAATAAGTTACTGTCAAGTCGTTTGGATTTGTCAATGTTGGAGTAACAAAGGAGGCTCCGCATGTTGTAACATAATTGGTTTCAGGAAAACCTAGCCCAGCAGGAGCTAAACCTTCGTGGGTAATAGTAACACTATAAAGATAAATAGAGTTTGTTGTTGTATTTACTGTCAACGTTACACTACCTGTTTGTGCTGGTGAAAAGTCAAACTGCGTTGTGTACATTGCACTTCTACCATCACCCGTTGAGTAAGCAACATTATTGGTTTTAGCTTCATTCGAACCGACCTTAGCAACAATATTGCCAGCACCACCACTTTGGTTCGTATTATAAGTTACAACTATCTTGGATATACTGGTAAACGATTTTGGGGAAGTACCATTTGCTCCTGTATAACTGGCGTTATTTGTTACTTGGATTCCTTGTCCTGAAATAAAATTACCAGCATCTTTTCCGCTAGTCCAGTTAGCTGCCTGTCCACTTAGTGTTGCTCCCCAAGACTTGCTAGTAAAAATATAAGTCGTCTCAGTTGCCCACAAATTTCCACTACCGACTATGAGGGCGCATAGCAGGAGGACGGTTTTGAGTAAATGTAGTTTTTTCATCGTTGTTGGAATTATTAAAAGTTATATGTTAGTAATCGTTGGCGGCTAGGGACCGCTATATGATGCAAATGGTAGTAAGGTGTGGTTATGATGCACACATATCGTTTGCAAATGTATGAAATATTTTTGTAATAACCAAATCTTTTAAAGAATAATTCTTAAGAAGCAGAGAAAAACAGTGTGGATGATACAGAAAAACGTCTGCCCAGTCAACGTGTTTTGACTGAGCAGACGTGTCTCTCTGACAAGCCTGAGGGCGGCTGCCCCCACCCGACTCGTCTGTTATCTGACACCGAGCTCCTTCAGCAGACGGTCGGCATGGCCCCAGCGGTCCATGAGGTACAGCATGTAACGCACGTCGACATTGATGGTGCGTGCCAGCTGGCGGTCGAAGAAGATGTCGCTGGAGAGTGAGTCCCAGTTGCCGTCGAAGGCGAGACCCAGGAGTTCGCCCTTACCGTTGAAGATGGGCGAGCCTGAGTTGCCACCCGTGATGTCGTTGTTGGAGAGGAAGCACAGCTGCAGGGTGCCCGTCAAGGGGTCGGCATAGGGTCCGAAGTCCTTGGTCTGGAAGAGTTCGTGCATGACGGGCTCGGCGAAATACTCCACATTCTGACTGGACAGCTGCATCTTGTCCCACAGCGAGCGGGCAGTGGTGTAGTAGCCTGAGGGGCGTCCGCCCAGCGAGTACTCACCCACCTGACCATAAGTCATGCGCAGCGTGAAGTTGGCATCACTGTAGTTGGGCATGTCTTGCTCCATGCGCAACACGGCAGCACAGAGCAACTGCTCCTGCTGGCTGATTTCGTCATTGAGTTCGCGCATCGCACTGCCGATGGCACTGTAGAGCTCGCTGATGTCGAAACCGTACTGTACGCCCATATCCTTGAGGTAGCGTTTCTTCTTGAAGTACAGCTTCTTGCCGTTGGTCATCAGCAGGGAGTTGCTGTACAGATCGTTGACATAAGCGGCATAGTCGCCATGATACTTGCTGTAGATGGTCTGGTAGAAGGCAGGGATGAACTGCTCGTCAACCACCTGCATGCGGTAGTTCTTGAGCAGGGCAGCCATCAGCTCACGCTCGGTGGCTGGGTCCCACTCGTTGGTATTGTCATCGAACTCGATATACTGCTTGGCACGCTTTCCCTTGACCTGCATGCCCCAGTTGCTCTTCCAGGCACGATAGCTGAGCTGGTCCTGCAGGAAGAAGGTCTCCATGAACAGGGTGCGGATGCGCGTCAGAGCCATGCGCTTGGCATAGAGGCTGTCCATCTTGCGGAAGTCGAGCCCAGAGGCCTTGACCTCGCTGTTGGTCTGCATCCACTGTTCGATGCGCTGCTCGTAGGCGCGCTTCTGACCGATGAGTCCGATGGAGTCGATGCACTTGTTCATGCCGATGGAGTTCTTCCAGTAATTAGACGAGGAGGCATACTTGGAGTCGTACATGATGCGCACCGCCTCGGAGGCACGCATGTGGCGCAGCATGATTTCCTGCTTGATGCCACGCACCTGTACACGAGGGGCGTTCTGTGCGTCGCGCCGCTCCTGGATGCCATAGCTGGAGAGGTAACGGTTGGTGCGGCCAGGGTATCCCATTATCATGCAGAAGTCACCAGGCTTATAGCCCTGCATGCTGACGGGTGCCCACGTCTTAGGCTTATAGGGCACGTTGTCCTTGGAGTACTTGGCAGGACCGTTGGTCTTGGGGTCAGCATAGATGCGGAACACGCTGTAGTCGCAGGTCTGGCGCGGCCACATCCAGTTGTCGGTCTCGCCACCGAACTTACCCATCGACTTAGGAACGGTGAACACCAGGCGCACGTCCTTGAAGTCGCGGTAGGTGGTGAGGTAATACCTGTTACCTTCGTAGAAGGGCTTCACCTCAACACGCAGGGTGGAGTCTTGGCGGCGCATCTGCTTGTGCCAGGCATTCTCCACGCTGTCAACGATGTCAGCAACGTCCGACAGGCTCTTGCCCTTCAGCAGGGGCATGATGGAGTCGGTGACATCGCACTGGTTGACCATGAAGCTCACGAAGAGGTCCTCGTTGGGCAACTCCTCCTCGAAGCTCTTGGCATAGAAGCCGTTGAGCAGGTAGTCGTGTTCGACGGTGGAGTGCTGGCGGATGTTGTCGAAGCCGCAGTGGTGGTTGGTAAACACCAAGCCGTCAGGGCTGACCACAACGCCTGAGCAGAAGCCGCCGAAGTTGACAACGGCATTGCTGACGGCATTGTCGCTCTGGTACAGCTGCTCCTTAGGCAACTGGAATCCGTACTGCCGCATCTGGTCATAGACGACCTGTGGCAGGTTATAGAGTGTCCACATGCCTTCATCGGCTTTTAAAGGTAAAAAGGTAAAAAGGTAAAAGGGTAAAATCAATAATATAGCTTTTCTCATATTTTTTTATTTTGTTTTTTTTAGTTACTAATGTTCCAATTATAGTGTTTCCTACTTTTTTACTTTTTTACCTTTTTTACCTTTTCCAGCAGTTTGCTCAGTGGCAGGTCACGCTTGATGATGATGCCTGCGAAGAGCAACAGCAGCAGCGTGTTGACAGCCAGCGACAGCCATACGGGCAACTCGTGGCTGGCACCACGCATAGCAAAGAAGAGGATGACAGCCAGCAAGACGTAGAAGGCAATGTCCTTGAGCGGATAAGCCAGCGGATAATATTTCTGACCGACGAGGTAAGAAGCCACCATAGCGACACCGTAACCGGCAAAGCCTCCCCACGCACACGCCATATAGCCGTAGCGAGGCACGAAGATGATGTTGACAGCCAGCAGTACGGCACAGCCGAGACCTGAGAAGACGGCACCCCAGATGGTCTTGTCGGTTATCTTATACCAGAAGGAGAGGTTGAAGTAGATGCCCATCATGATTTCGGCTGCCATCACGATAGGCACGACACGCAGTCCGCTCCAATAGTCGGAGCCGATGATGTACTTCAGAATATCCATATAACCCATGACCATGAGGAAAGCCAACAGGGTGAAGATGATGAAATACTTCATGGCACTGCAGTACATCTGGTGCTGGTCTTTGTCCTTGACACCAGCGAAGACGATGGGCTCGTAGGCATAGCGGAACGCCTGCGTTATCATAGCCATAATCATGGCAATCTTCGACGCGGCACCGTAGATGCCCAGTTGCGCGTGCATGTCCGTACCTTTATATATATAGGGAAACAACATCTTGTCGGCCGTCTGGTTGAGGATGCCTGCAATGCCCAGGATGAGGATGGGCCACGCATAGCTGAGCATGCGGCGCAAGACGGCGAGGTCCAGTCCGTAGCGGATGGGAAGAATCTCGCGCACCAGACAAACGGCAAGCATGGCAGAGCAGACGAGGTTGATGTAGAAGGCAAAACCCACGTCCTGACCTTCGAGCACGGCAAAGTAGATGATGTTGAGCAGGATGCTGACCAGGATATTCAACAGCTTGAGGGCAGCAAACTTCAGCGCCTTCTTCTGCTGGCGCAGGTAGGCGAAGGGTATGCACAGGAAGGCATCGATAGCTACCGTGACAGCCATGACCCACACATAAGAGGGGTGGTCGGCGTACCCCATGAGTGCACTGATGGGGTCAACGAACAGCACCACCAGCAGGGCAAACAGCAGCGAGACGAGCCCCACGCTGATGAGCGTCGTGGAGTAGACACGCTGCGAGTCCTCGTGGGTCTTGTTGGTGAAGCGGAAGTAGGTGGTCTCCATGCCGAATGTCAGCAGCACCAGCACCAGTGCCGTATAGGCATACATGTTGGTGATGACGCCATAGCCGCCCGATGCCGCCGATATCTTAGCGGTATAGAGGGGCACGAGCAGGTAGTTCAGAAACCTGCCGACAATGCTGGAGAGTCCGTAGATGGCCGTGTCCTTTGCGAGTGATGCGAGTTTTGCCATAATCTTTTTTCTCTGGTTTTTCTAGTATTTCTAGTGTATCTAGTATTTCTAGTGTATCAGTTTATCTAGTTAAAAAATAGATAGCAGATGGCTATTGCCGAGATGATGCCTGCCAGGTCAGCCAGCAGTCCGCAGCTGACGGCATGACGCGTGTTTCTGATACCCACGGAGCCGAAGTAGACGGCTAAGATGTAGAAGGTGGTGTCAGTAGAGCCTTGGAAGATGCACGACAGGCGACCCACGAAGGAGTCGGCACCGTAGGTTGTCATCGCGTCGACCATCATGCCACGGGCACCGCTGCCCGACAGGGGCTTCATGAGTGCGGTGGGCATGGCTTCTACCCACTGGGCATCCACACCCAGTGCGCTGATGCTGTTGCGCAGTGCGCCGATGAGCATATCCATCGCACCACTGGCACGAAACACGCCAATAGCCACGAGGATAGCTACCAGATAGGGAATGATGCGCACGGCAGTGGAAAATCCGTCCTTGGCACCTTCGATGAAGGCATCGTAGACATTGACCTTCTTGCGTACGCCTGCCACGATGAATCCCGTGATGATGGTCATGAGCAGGATGTTGGCAACAGAGGTGCTCACCTTGTTCATCGTGTCACCATCCATCTGCGAGAAACCCCAGATGACAGCTGCCACCACAGCACAGGCGCCACCCAGCGTGAGCAGCATGGTGCGGTTGATGAGGTTGATGCGCTGGTAGAGCGAGGTAATGATGATGCCCGTTAGGGTAGAGAAGAACGTGGCAAGCAGGATGGGAATGAAGATGTCGGTAGGCTGAGCAGCCCCCATCTGGGCACGATACACCATGATGCTGACGGGGATGAGTGTCAGTCCGCTGGTGTTCAGCACCAAGAACATGATCATGGGGTTCGATGCCGTCTCCTTCTCCTTGTTCAACTCCTGCATCTGCTCCATAGCCTTCAGTCCCAGGGGCGTAGCAGCATTGTCGAGTCCTAACATGTTGGCGGCAAGGTTCATGAAGATGGAACCCGTGACGGGGTGTCCCTTGGGAATGTCAGGAAAGAGTTTGGCAAACACGGGTGACAGCAGGCGTGCCAACACGTTGACCACGCCTCCCTTCTCGCCAATCTTCATCACGCCCATCCAGAGCGACAACACGCCTGTCAGTCCGAGGGAAATCTCGAACGCCGTCTTCGACGAGGAGAACGTGGAGTCCATCATAGCGGGAAACACATCGAAGTCGCCCAAGAACAGCAGCTTAACCAGTGCGATGACAAAGGCGATGACAAAAAAACCTATCCAAATGTAGTTGAGTACCATAATTAGCTGCAAAATTACAAATAACAATGCGAAAAGCAAAAGGTTTTCTTACTTTTTTACCTTTTTACTTTTTTACCTTTTTACTTTTTTACTTTTTACCCTTTTACCTTTTTACTCTTTTTACCCTTTTACCTTTTTACTCTTTTTACCCTTTTACTTTTTTACCCTTTTCTTTGCGTACCTTCGATTTATTTCGTATCTTTGCAGCCATATTACCGTTTAATACGTACCAGAAATGACACTATACCCGCTGCTCTTCAAACCGAACCTGCACCCCGTCATCTGGGGAGGCAGCAAGCTTTGTGCCTACAAGGGACTGCCAGCACAGCAGGAGCCCATCGGCGAGAGCTGGGAGGTGAGTGCCGTACCTTCGAGTACGAGTGTCATTGCCAACGGCCCCTGGGAGGGCAGGCTGTTGACGGAGGTCATCAGCGAGATGCCTGTCGACATCCTGGGACGTGCCGTCAGCGAGCAATACCACGGACAGCTGCCCCTGCTGGTGAAGTTCATTGACGCACAGAAGGACCTTAGCATACAGGTTCACCCCAATGACGAGATGGCACAACGCGTACACGGCAAGATGGGGAAGAGCGAGATGTGGTACATCATTGACGCGCAACCTGGCAGCTACCTCTATGCGGGTTTTAACAAGGAGCTTACTCCAGAAGAATATAAGGAACACATACGCAACAACACCATTACCAGCGTGTTGGCGCGCCACGAGGTGAGCGCAGGCGATGTCTTCTACCTGCCGGCAGGCCGCGTGCACGCCATCGGTGCCGGCATTTTCCTGGCAGAGGTGCAGCAGTCGAGCGATGTGACTTACCGCATCTACGACTACAACCGCCCAGGGATGGACGGCAAGCCACGTGAGCTGCATACGGAGCTGGCGGCACAGGCTCTTGACTTCCATGTGGAAGACGAGTATCGCACCAGCTATTCAGACAAGACCAACAAGGCCAATCTGGTTATCGACTCACCCTACTTCACCATACGCGTGACGGAGTGTACCACTCCCTTCCACCGCAACCTGCTGAAGTACGACAGCTTCGTGGTGTGTATGTGTATGCAGGGCGACTGTAAACTGCACATCCGTCCTAAAAGCACTCAAACTTCAACCATCAACCATCAAACATCAGACATCAACCATCAAACATCAGACATCAACCTGCCTCACGGTCACAGCTGCCTGATACCGGCAGCGATTGCCGACTACGACATCATTCCGATGACGGGACCCACCAAGGTGCTGGAGACTTTCATCAACAACATGGACCGTAGTCTGACGGGCAAGATTACACGCTTCCTGCACATAGCAAACAAGTAAAAAAGCAACACGTCGTTTCTCTGACAGCAACTCTACGTTTCTCTGCCAGTAAATCAACGTTTCTCTACCAGAGAAACAATGTGTTGCTGAAAAGAAAAAATCAGGGCAGCTACTGCGAGGTAGCTGCCCTGAAAATATTTCATGCGTTTCTGTCGGCGCGTATTACTCTACAATGTAGAACTTCTCGTTGACAGGATCGGATACGTAATCGCTGAAGCTCTCACCAACACTCTGCTTCTCATACGGCCAGCGATACTCTTCGGGATACCAGTCGTAGTCCTTCATGTTGATGTTGACAGGAGTAGCAACCTTACAAGCGGGATCGCCCTTCTTGGCAGTCAGCTCGTACCATGTGCCATCCTTCTGAACCTCCAACTTGATCTGGGTGTTCACCTCACCGGCAAAGTCGTTCTGATCCTTGCTCCAAGTTTTGCCAGTCAGCGTCAGCTCAACATATTGCTTTGTCTCCTGAGTGTAGGGCGACTTGGCAGTGTGATACTTCGTACCCGTGTTCACCATGCAGGTTACAGGAACACCGAACAACTTGTGAACCTCCCACTCGTCATTCTCGGCTATGCGCAGAGGCAGTGTACCACCAGCAGCAAGCAGCGTGATCTTAACAGTATTCTCGTCGACATAGAAGACATCGAGCACAACATCGTTGAAGTCGAAGTCGCTCTTCTCAGTAGCGCTCAGGTCCTCAGCCATCACGTGCAGTGAAGGTTTGTTGTCGACCTCCTCAATCTTGAAGCCAGGAGTACAACCAGCCTCACCCAGTACGAAGTTGTCATCAGCGGGGATGACCTCGTGGTCGCCGTCTTCAACCTTCTTGACATTGCCGTTACCTTTGCAGTTGGCAGCAATCTCGAAGAACTTATACATAGCTCTTGACTTGTTGTAGTTGTCAACATCGTTTTTATCATCCTGGTGATAGCCCTGACCTTCAGGGTCGTTCTCCCAGTTGCCGCACTTCACGTAGATGTTGTTGGCAAAGTAGCCTGCAGTCTGAGGTGAATCCTGTACCCAGTTCAGGTAGTCAATCTGGTTGACGATCTCCAGAGCGGCATAACCCTCGGTAGGACCGTCCCAGCTTGAACCATTGTACAGCGAGCCGCACTTTACGAGTGCACCAGCAGCAAGCGTGACATTGCTTGGAACACTCGTGCCATCCTCACTGCCGAAGGGCATGAACTGACCACCTACGATAAGGGCAGAACCCTGAACACCCTCATAGTTGCGCATACGGGCGTCGTTCTTCACATAGAACTGACAAGCATTGAACACGCGAGCATTAGCATCGCCAGCGGTGTGGTCGATAGCTGCGAGGCCGTGGTTGTAGAAGTTGCTCTCGGTAGCACCTGCCTGATACTCGTTAACCAGGAACTTGCCGTAGTTATAGAACTTGCCGAAGTTGTTGTTGAAGGTAGCAATATCAATCGTACCGCCGTTATAAGCTTCCTTGCCTTCTGCAGAACCATTGTTGATTTCAATGCTACCCTCGCCAGTCAGTGTACCGCCCTGCAGCACTACCAGCTGAGCCTGGTTCACCATATTCAGCTTCTTGCCTGATGCTACATTCACGGTACCGCCGTTGGCAATGATAACTCTACCCAGGCTACCAATCTTTTGGCCGTTATTGATATTCCAAGTACCGGTTACAACGATAGTACGCTCACAACCGGGAGTCTGAGAACCCTCAGAACCTGCTACGCTGATTTCACCATCCCAAGTGCCGGTAATCTTGAAGTTGGTAACGTAAGTCCCATCCTTTGTATAAGTTAGCCAAGTGGGATGATTAGCAAGAGCGTATGCTATCTGCTCTTCCCAAGAAAGAGAGAAGAAATACTCCCTTTCAGCTACTTGCTCAGCGTTGTTCCAATCGATATAATTAGGACCGCCTGCACCATAATTGATTGCGTATGTGGTGTTGTCATAGTTATCACTAACATTGGAGCTATTAGGCTCAGTAGCCGTTGACAGATAGTTGGAAACCCAAGTAGCATCGTAGGGTGCAGCAATAGAGGGAACTGTCAGTTCAGCAGCACTACGCTTCATTGCTTTAGCGGGAGTCGCTGTCTCAGCAATTCCAAAGCCCCACGTCTGATTGGCAGCAGGTGTGCCAAAGACATTCTTGAAAGCATTCGCATACTGTGTAGCAGGATCACCTTGCGGATTGTATCCATTAGGGATATCACTCGAAAGGTCAGTGTTCTTACAGCCGATGAATGCAAGGGCAACAAAGCCCAACATCAAAAACTTTTTCATAGAATCTGAATTTATTAAACTGATTTAACTTTTTCCGACGGCAAAGTTATAAAAAAAATATAAGGTAGTATAGAGATTTTATACTAAAAAAAGTTAAAACGAACGCAAACCATTACGTAAGTCACCCAAGAAAGATAAATAAAAAAACGGCTTTTCTTTGGCTTTTAGCACAATTTATAGTAATTTTGCAGCCATAAAAATTAAAAACAGTAAATTGTCATATTATTAATGATGTACACACGCATGACTGCTGCCGAGGCTGCAGCACTGATTAAGAACGGCGAGAACATCGCCATGAGTGGTTTCACACCTGCCGGTGTGGCTAAGGCCACCACGAAAGAGTTGGCAAAGAAAGCCGAGGCTGAGCACGCTGCCGGTCGCGAATTCAAGGTTGGTATCTTTACGGGCGCTTCGACGGGACAGTCGACCGACGGTGTCCTGTCAAACGCACAAGCCATCAAGTATCGTGCTCCGTATACCACGAACCCTGACTTCCGCAAACATGTCAATGCTGGCGAGATTCCATATAACGACCTGCATCTGAGCCACATGGCACAGGAGTTGCGCTACGGCTTCTATGGTGATGTGGACTGGGCAATTCTGGAGGTGTGCGACATAGAAGATGCGGGCAGTGACTGGCGTGTCTACCTGACGGCAGCCGGTGGCATCTCACCTACCGCTGCCCGACTGGCTAAGAAGGTCATCCTGGAGCTGAACAGCTTCCACAACCCCAATGCCAAGAACCTGCACGATGTCTATGAGCCGCTGGATCCTCCCTACCGCAAGCCCATACCCATCTTCAATGTCAGCGACCGCATTGGTGTGCCTTACGTGTCGATACCGAAAGAGAAGGTGGTGGGTGTCGTAGAGTGTAACATTCCCGACGAGGCACGTGCCTTCAAGGACAGCGACCCTGTAACCGACAAGATTGGTTACCTGGTGGCAGAATTCCTGGTTGACGAGTTGCACAACGGACGCATCCCCAAGGAGTTCCTGCCCCTGCAGAGCGGCGTAGGCTCGACCGCCAATGCCATTCTGGGCGCTTTAGGACAGGACAAGCACGTGCCCGACTTCAACATCTATACCGAAGTGCTGCAGGATGCCGTAGTGGAGATGATGATGAACGGACGTGTGAAAGACGCCTCTGCCTGCTCGCTGACGGTCTCTAATGACTGTCTGAAGCAGGTATATGACAACATGGATTATTTCAAAGACCACCTGACACTGCGTCAGAGCGAAATATCAAACCACCCCGCCATCATTCGCCGTCTGGGTGTCATTGCCATCAACACCGCTATTGAGGTTGACATCTACGGCAATGCCAACTCCACCCACATCAGCGGTACGAAGATGATGAACGGTATTGGTGGTTCGGGCGACTTCATCCGCAATGCCTACCTGTCAATCTTCACCTGTCCCTCTATTGCAAAGGGTGGCCTCATCTCGAGTGTCGTTCCCTTCGTCACCCACCAGGACTCGTCGGAGCACGATGTCAACATCATCGTGACGGAACAGGGTGTTGCAGACCTTCGCGGCAAGAGCCCGATGCAGCGCGCACAGACCATCATCGAGAACTGTGCACACCCCGACTACAAGCAGCTGCTGTGGGACTACCTGAAGCTGGGAACCGGCGGACACACCCATCACTGCCTTACTGCCGCCTTCGCCATGCACGACACGCTGGCTCGCAAGGGCGACATGCACCTGACTGACTTCTCGGAATACGTGAAGTAGAAAGGTAAAAAAGTAAAAGGGTAAAAAGGTAGAAAGGTAGAAGGGGGGGGGGCCCGCTACAATAAAATCGCAAAACCGCCAGTGCTGTCGCAGCACTGGCGGTTCTCTGTTTAAAACTACTATTAAAAGGTTCTTTGTTTAAAACAACTATTAAAAACTAGTAAAACACAGAACTACTATTAAAACTACTAATATGGACATTTACTTCACCTTTGCCGTGAGAGCTGCAGGATACTTCGGCATGGCACCATTCTGGGTGCATACGAAGGCTGACACCTCGACAGCTATCTTGTGGGCTTCCTCGATGCTCTTGCCGTTAAGCACAGCAGCGCAGAACGAGCCCGTGAAGGAGTCGCCGGCTCCTACGGTGTCAGCTACCTCGACCTTCGGAGTGTCCTGGAACGACGTGATGGTAGGAGTGAAGACATACGAGCCATTGGTGCCACATGTCAGCACGAGCATCTGCAGGTGGTAAGCGTTCAGTATCTTCTCGCACGTCTGTCGCATGTCCAATCCCTCATAGCCGAAGAGATGACAGAAGGTCACCACTTCCTCGTCGTTGATTTTCAACACGTTGCAGCGCTTCAGCGACTCTTCGATGACATTCTTGGTGAAGAACTGCTGGCGCAGGTTGATGTCGAAGATTTTCAGGCAGTCCTCAGGGGTGTCATCGAGGAACTGACGGATGGTAGCCCACGAAGTAACGTTACGCTGAGCCAGTGAACCGAAGCATACGGCGCGGCAGTGCTTGGCAATGTCGGTCATCTCGGGTGTATAGGGAATGTTGTCCCAAGCCACATTCTCCTTAATCTCGTAGGCAGGGATGCCGTCGCCCGACAGTGTCACCTGTACCGTTCCTGTGGGATAAGGAACACGGGGCATCAGATAATGTAGACCATTGTCCTCCAGAGCCTTGATGGTCTCTTCTGCCAACTGGTCCTCGCCCAGCGCACTGACAGCAATGGTATCCAGTCCGAACTGACCAGCATGATAAGCGAAGTTTGCCGGTGCTCCACCCAGTTTCTTTCCGTCGGGAAGTACATCCCACAGGGCCTCGCCCAGCCCTACTACATAGCGTTTGCTCATAATATTTAATTTACAATTTGACAATTTACTATTGATTTTTAAATTGAATCATTTACCTTTTCCCCTTAGTGCTTTACCTGAGGGATATAAGTAAAGAGGTAGATGACACCGACAGCCATGACTGCTACGGCACCTGCCTGTCCGACAGCATCGCTGCAGAAGCCCATGATGAGCGGGAAGATGGTACCGCCGAAGAGTCCCATAATCATCAGGCCGGAGACTTCATTCTGCTTCTCAGGAACCGTCAGCAGTGCCTCGGAGAAAGCCATAGAGAAGACGTTGGAGTTACCATAACCCACCAGGGCAATGGCTGCATAGAGTTCCCACTGCTCGGTGCCGAAGAACATGCCCAGCATGGACAGTGCCATGCAGGTGATGCAGATGATGAAGAACCAGCGGGTCTTCAGCACACGCAGGAAGAAGGAACCGGTGAGGGCACCGATGGTACGGAAGATAAAATAGAGGGAGGTGGCAAAGGCAGCCTCGTTGAGTGACATGCCGACACGCTCCATGAGCAGCTTCGGTGCTGTGGTGTTGGTACCCACGTCAATACCCACGTGACACATGATGGCCAGGAAGGACAGCAGTACGATGGGCTTGCCCAGCAGTCGGAAGCAGTCGGCAAACTCCGTCATGACGGACTTATCACTCTTCTCCTTCAGCTCTTCAGTGATGGGGGTCACCCACAGCAGCACTGCTGACAGTACACCGATGACAAAGTAAACCAGGAACAGCACGCGCCACTCGTAGTCGAAGGTTGGAATGACCTGCGTAGCACCCCACATGGCAAGATAAGGAGCCATGAAAGAGGCGATAGCCTTCACGAACTGTCCGAAGGTCAGTGTCGATGCGAGGTTCTTGTCACCGATGATGAGCATAGCCAGCGGGTTGATGGCGGTCTGCATGAAGGCGTTGCCGATGCCCAACAGGGAGAAGGCGACAAGCATCACGCCAAAGGAATTGCCGAACAGGGGTATGACGAGCGAGATGACAGTCACCAGCAGCGAGAGCAACACAGTATTCTTGCGTCCTATCTTGTTCATCAGCATGCCTGTGGGTACGCTGAAGATGAGGAACCAGAAGAATACCAGCGAGGGGAACACGTTGGCAACGGAGTCAGTCAGTTGGAGGTCTTCCTTCACATAGTTGGAGGCGATGCCTACCAAATCCACGAAGCCCATGCAGAAGAAGCAGAGCATGACGGGGATGAGATAAATCGATTTGTTTTGGTTAGCCATAGCTATTTTTGATTTACAATTTGACTATTTACAATTTACAATTTGACTATTTACAATTGATTTTGTAATTTTGTTATTTTACTATTTTGCTATTTCATAGATGGTGGCTTTGCCGCCCGTTACCTTCAGTGCGTTGTAGGGCTCCTGGGGGAATACGAGGTTAGTCATGGACAGGCGACCCTCGGCATCGAACACCTCGATGGAACTGTTGTCAACGAAGATGCGCAGCTGCTTGATGTCACCATACACGGGTGCCGTTGTCACGCAGGGGAAGGCTTCGCTGAACGAGGCGTATGAGCGTGTACGGTCCATGCTGAAGGTATGCTGCTGTGCATCGTACTTCATCACCACCTGCTCGCCGAGTGCGTTAGACAGCACGATGTCGGTCGAACCTTTGACATCAACAACTATCTCGCCTGCCTGCGGGAGCTTCTTCACCACTTTGCCACGCAGTGCCATGAGCTCGCGCGACGGTGTCACGCCGCAGTAGGTCTGTCCGTTGTACTCGAAGAGGTCGAGGTCACGCGGCACGCTGTTGGCAGAACGGAACTGCTTGGTAGGAACCTGGTTGGCATACTGCCAGTTGGACATCCATGCCAGTGCGATGTGGCGGCCGTCGGGGGCATTGTCGAAGGTGACGGTGGCATAATGGTCTTTGCCATAATCCATCCATCGGGTGTCCTGATGCTCGCATGTGAACTTATGACCATCGAAGTCACCCACGAAATACTGTGTGGCAGAGCCTCCGTAAGGACCTCCCGGGTTGATGTTGCAGATGAGCATCCACTTCTGCTTATCGGTGCCACGCACCTGCAGTTTGATGAGGTCGGGGCACTCCCACACGCCGTCGTGGCAGCCTATTTCCGTTACCTCGTCGGTCAGTTTGTTGACCGTCTGTCCGAAGGAGCTCTCGTACTTCCAGTCCGTCAGGTTGTCAGAGGAATAGATGCGCATCTCCTGTCCTACGGCGAGGATGAGGTTCCACTTCTGAATTTCAGGGTTCCAGAAACACTTCGGGTCACGGAAGTCTTCCTCCTTGCTTACGAGTACGGGGTTGCCCTGGTACTTCTCGAAGGTCATGCCGCCATCGGTAGAGACAGCCATAGACTGTGTCTGCTTCTCGCCTGCAGAGGTATAGAAAGCCACCACGCGGTTGTTCTTCTTATCAACTACGCACGAGCCGCTGAAGATGCTGCCCAGCGCATCCGGTTCGATGGCTGTAGGCTGTGCCTCCCAGTGCAGCAGGTCGCGGCTGGTGGAGTGTCCCCAAGTCATGTTTTCCCACTGCGAACCGTAGGGATTCCACTGGTAGAAGAGGTGGTAGACTCCGTCCTTGTAGAACATGCCGTTGGGGTCGTTCATCCATCCATAGAGTGGCGTATGATGGTATTGCGGGCGGAAGTGCTCGCGGTTTTGTGTGTCAAAGGTGTCGCTCTGCTTCATCTCGTTCCAACAAAGGAAGTCCTTCATAGCTCCCGTAAAACGTCGCTCACCATGGAACTTGATGTCCAGCAATACCTGGTCAGCACCGAAGCGCTGCACATCGAGAGGTACAAAATAGTCGATTTTGTCAACTGCCAGTTTCACGTTCAGTTTCTGTACCTCGCCGTTATTCACCAGCACCTTGATGGTAGCAATGTCTTCACGCTCCTGGACAGGCAGCAGCAGAAATTTCTTCTCCACCTTGAGGCGTAGCATGGCATGGCTCTTGCCGAGCAGCAGCGGAGTCGTCTGGGCTTGCGAGAGACAACACATCATAGTTGCCATCATCATCACAATCAGTTTTCTCATTTCTTCAATTAAATGCTTTTAGTTATCAATTATTTTTGTCTGCAAAGATAGCCGTTTCGTTCTTTTTCAGCTATAACAATTGATACAAAAGCTAAAAAAAAACGTTCATTGCAACATTTTTATCAGTAAAAGTAGAAAAGTAAAAAGGTAAAAAGGTAGAAAGGTAGAAAGGTAAAAAGGTAAAAAGGTAGAAGGGTAAAAAAATAATCTGCCTCAGACTCTTTGCAGCGCCTGAGGCAGATGTCACCAGAAAACAATCTATTGCTATATTAAAGAACTAAATTGGTATGAAATAGAATTACTTAACCACGACCTTACGACCATTGACAATATACAGACCCTTCGTGGGCTCTGCAATACGGCGACCCTGCAGGTCAAAGTACTCGGCTGCTTCGGAACGAGCGTTCTTCACAGCAGAAATGCCATCGGCCTCCTTCTCTGTAACGATAGTAATACCAGGGCACTTCGCCTGGATGGCAGTCCAATCCTCATCCCAGCGACCAGCCTCCGAAACATCCAGTTTGGTAGCGGTGGGAGCGAGCTTTTGAGCCAGCAAGGCATAGTCGTCATAATTCTCGGCATGCCAATCTCCAGCCCATGTACACTGGTATGTACCCTTTCCGATGACACCAGTCACCTTGACCTCACCAGTCAGCGAGTTGTCGGCATATGCAAGAATACCCTTGTCATTTACCATCGTACCTTCAAGCTTGATGTCGTCAACATAGAAAGTTTTACCCTCGCCTGCTGCTGACTTTTCAAAAGGCCAGATAGCCAACACGTTATTGCCGCTATCTGTAATCTTGTTGAAGTCAGGACCAGCAGCAAACTCGTAAACCAGAACCTTCCATCCGTCACCACCGTCGTACCAAGCTATACGCTCAGCATTATAGGCACCTTCCTTGCCTTCAAGCTGTACCAACACATTGTGGGCATCGGTCATCTTCAGACGCATTGTCAAACGGCGCAGAGACTTAAAGTCAACATCACCAACAGGCAGTGCAGCATTGTGGTGCTCGTCTCCCCAGCCTCCAGGGTTTGCCTTCATTGTGAATTTCATGATACTGTTGCCTTCCTCATCTACAACAGTGGGTTCTGCACGACTCCAGAAACCGCCATCAGAGCCAACTTCTTTGTCTGTTCCATCCCACAGAACGACCTGTGCGTTACAAACGGTTGCAGCAAAGAGCATACCGAGTAAAAATACTTTTTTCATATTCATTGTTTTTTTTGTTAATAATTTGTTGAATAATAAGAAGGGCGGGGAATGCCGCGGAGACACTCCCCCGCCCTCGGTTTAGTCAGAGATTACTGCTGGCTGACGCGAACATCGCTGACGGTGATGTTGCCGCCGTAGTTGTTGATGCTCCAGCAGTTCTTGCGGATGCCGTAGATGCGCTGCGTGTAGCAGACGTTGTCGTTGATGTACATCACCATGACAGAGTTGTCGGTATAGATGTCAACCTTATAGACATTGTCGGTAGGACGCTGGAACATGTAGCTGTCGATGCCAGCCACAAAGCCCTTTCCAGAAACCTTCACGTTGCCTTCCTGAAGGATGTAACCCTCCTGTTCGAAGTTAATCTTGCGCTGGTTCTCGTTTTCAGGGTTGACTACCATGGTATAGTAGTAGTTGGCATCGGTGCTGCGCACCAGAGAGACACCGAACTTATCCCAGTTGTTAGAAGTAGTAACGGTGAACGAGATGTGGTTGCAGTCGCCCAGACGGCTGTAGAGCACATAGGCATCGTTGCCAGAGAGCTTGCCATTGTCATAGCCGTTGCTAGCCATGACGGTAGCTGCCAGTGGCTTCGAATACTTGCCAGCCAATGCAGGAGCGGCTGTCAGCGACAGACGACCGTCGGCATGCTGCAGTACCTTGTGGCACACCATTGCACCACCCCAGGCAGGCTCGGCATCGGGCTTCACATCTATATTCTTCTCGTCAATACCACTGCCGCGACGGATGGGACACCAGCCCCAGATGTAGCGGTCGGTACCATTGGAGGCCGTCTTTCCAGCATAGAAGGCACGGCTGTCGAGCTTCGAGTTCTGCTCGTCACCGCCAATCCACTGTGGGGGATCGAACTGTGTCTTCAGCTTCTCCCATGAGTCAGCCATGACATACTTTACCTGGCGGCTGTAGGCAGGTGCCTCGCTGAACACCATGTACCAGTAGTCACCCATCTTGAACACATCGGGGCACTCGCACATACGGTCGTTCCACACCATCTTGAACGAGCCCACGTGCTGCCAGTTCTTCAGGTCGGTGGACTTGAACTCGACAAACAGCGGCTTGCCCTCGGCGGGAGCGGTGATGATAAGCATGTGGTACACGCCGTCTTCAGTGACGAAGATATGCGGGTCGCGGAAGTTTTCACCCCAGTAGCCGTAGTCGGGACCAGCCAGCGCCCACTCAGAGTCCTTGGTCCAGTTCTTGAAGTCCTTAGATGTGGCGCGCATCACTACCTCGCGGTTCTTGCACAGACCGTTGTGACCAGTATAATAGATGTAGTAGAGGTCCGCTTTCTCATCATAGTAGGCACAGCCGGTACCCAGCGCAGCATCCTGCTGGTAGTCGGTCTCACCGTAAGGCAGCACCTCGCCCAGTGCGCGGTAGTTACAGCCATCAGCAGTAGCTACGCCCCAGTAGGGGTGGAAGCGCTTGTCGGCATTGTTGGCGAACTCCTGAAGATAGAGCACCTTGAACTCGCCGGTCTTCTTGTCATAGAAAGGCATCGTATCGCCCACGCGTCCGAAGCGAGGGGTGAAGAACGTGCCGAAGCCGTTCTCGTTCTCTGCGTTAGACTCATAGCGTCCGGTCGTTCCTTCCCAGTTGCGAGGGGCATCGCCCACAACATCATCACTGGAGCACGAGATCAGAGTTGTGCCGAGGGCACAACCGAACAGCGCTATGCAGCATGTATTTATAATCTTTTTCATAATGACCTTACATTAAATGGTTATTTAGTTAAATAGTCGTATGCGTTGAGCATTATCGTGCCCAGATTGTCATGGTAGTTGGACGTATAAGCCGTCGGTGAGTACCAGTCGAAGAGTCCCGAACCGATACAGATAATACCACCCTTACCATAGTTGCCGCTCTTAGCTTTCAGCTCCCAACCAGCAATCTCTTTTTCATTGCCGATGATTGCACGACCGCCGCTCTTCTGCTCCATGGTTTCGCGGTTAGGATATTCGCCCCACATGCCGAACTGCGATGTGGTGTTACAGATGGTGTAACCCTCGTCGAGCACGAAGATGCAGTTGTCGGCGGCACCCGGGAACTTCTTCAGGTTCTGCCACAGCGGGTGTGTGGTGTCAAAGACTTTGAAGTCCCAAGGCGTGGCTCCCATCACAACGTCGCCATCGCCGCCGCTACCCCAGCAGTTGTTGGGGAATACATCTTCGGGGGCAGCACCGAGAGCAAGGGCATAGTTGACAGCCGAACGACCGAGTACAAAACCGACTCCACGCTCCCAGAGACCCTTCATTGTAGCAAGCGCAGCCATCGCACCAGACTCACCGGTCTTGAAGTTCTCGAAGCTGTTATAGGCAGCACAATGACGCAGGAAGAAGACAAACTTACAGTCATCCAGCGAAATATTGGCGCTGGCAATATCCTTCCATGATACATAGGCGGCACCAGGAACATTGCCCGTGAACCACTTGGCAGCAGCCTTCTCCTCGTTGTTCAGTCCCTCGACATTCTCAGCCTCGCCGACGAAGATGGCAGAAGGCTTCTCGATGACCTTCACCGTTACGGTGTAGGTGGAAACTGCGGTATTGTCAGTGAGCGTAATCAGGAAAGGCTCAGTGAAGTTACCCTTCATGCCGCTGGCAGGGCTGCAGACGGCATCCTCGCTGCACTCCACCTCGAAGGTGGCGCTAGCCAGATTGATGCCGCTGTTAGCCAACATGCTTACCTCGACGGTTTTGGTCTCCTGATTGATGGCACCCATCACTCCTTCGAGCACAAACTTAGTCATGATGGCCTCGTCGTTGCGCACATAGAGGCGGTAGTCCATGACTCTATCACCATTGGTGATGGTCAGCGACTTATCGAGCTTCAGGTTCAGGTGGTCACCCACCTTGATATTAGCGGTAGCACCAGGCGAGAGTCGCAGGCTGGTGACGGTCATGTCGTCGGCAGCTGTAAAGTTAACAGGCACCTTTACCTTCAGCTGACGCTTCTCAAGACTGATGGTTGCCTTGTACTGGCCGTTGAGCACCAGTTCCTCGACCAGACAGTCGCCACTGAGGTTCATGCCACTGGTGTTGTCCTTACTACAGGCGGCTAATAAAGGTAAAAGGGCAAAAAGGTAAAAGGGTAAAAACTTTACCAGTCCCTTAACCTTGTTTCTTATCTTTGTCTTCATATCTTTTTTACTTTTTTAATTCCTTACTTTTTTACCTTTATCCATTACCACTGTCCGCAGTTCTGCGTGTAGTGTCCGTTAGAGGCTGAGATCTGCTCCTTAGGAATAGGCAGATACTCGTTCTGATTGGCAGTAAAGTGAGCACCATTGAGGAAGGACATGGTCTTGGACTCAGTGACATAGAAATGGTTGATGACCTTCTCGGCATCACCCCAGCGCACGAGGTCGAAGAAGCGCTCACTCTCCATAGCCAGCTCCAGACGGCGCTCCATCTTCAGTATCTTCATGGCCTCGTCCTTACCATAAGCACCCTTATACTGACCTACAGCATAAAGTACGCCATACTTGGTGCGGTAGTTCGAAACAACGCTATTCTTAGCCATTCCCTCAGCACGCTGGCGCACCTGATTGATGAGGGCGATACCTTCATCAGTGCGGTTGAGCTGAATCAGTGCTTCGGCACGCATCAGCAACACGTCGGCATAACGGAACACGATGCGATTCATGGAGCTAGCCCACTGGTTGTCGGCATTATAGAGATAGGTGTTCGTCAGTGCAGGGTCAACATTCTGCTTCAATGACACGAACCAACCGTAAAGGCCCTTACCGGCACGGCTCCAGGTGTCATCCTTCTGAATCATGTAATTGGTATTGAACATGTAGGGAGTGCCTGGCATGCCGACGGTGACAAACAAACGGGGGTCAACAGTCTCAGACATACCTACCTCGTAATCCTTGGCATCGAAGTTGTCGAGCAGGGGCAGACCATCGCTGTTTGTGCGGTAGGCATCTACGAGGTTGTGTGATGGCTTGTAGAAGTCGTTACCTGAGTCGTGAACCTTAGGGATGCAGGGCACTATGAGACGGTTGGAGAAGTTGAGGTTGCCATAGGTGGTACCGTCGTTGCGCGAATACTGGATGGCCCAGATGCTCTCTTTTCCATTCTCGTAGGCTTCCTCTGGGCGGAAGTTGTTGTGCAGGTCGTCCTCCAGACCATAGCCAGCAGAGGTGAAGGTTGACAGGGTGGTGTAGTCGAGCACTTTCTGCATGTCATCCATATTGATGCTGGTGACCTGGTTGTTGTTGGCATTGTCCTGATGATAAGCCTTATACAGGTAGACCTTTGCCAGGAAGGCAGCGGCAGCAGCCTTGGAGGGGCGACCCTTGTCGGTCTGAGTGAGGGGCAGCACGTCGTAGGCTGCCTGGAGGTCGTTGATGATCTGCTGCCAGCCCTGGTCGTTGGTGTACTCGGTGTTGGACAGGTTGTTATAGTCTTCCTCTGTCATGTTAGGTTTGTTGACAAAGGGGATCTTCTTGAAGAGTCGCTTCAGCTGGAAGTGACCGTAGGCGCGCAGGAACTTCATTTCTGCCATGCGCTGCCGGATGGTAGCATTGTTCTGGTCGGCCTCGGAGAGCATGTCGATGCTCAGGTTGACACGTGACAGGAACTCGTAGAGTTTGCCCCAGATGGAGCCGAAGGGCCAGGCATCGGTCATGATACCGGTACCGAGTTCAAGATGATGGAAGGGCTCACCGTCGGAGAAGTTAGAGCCTCCGACATAGGCGTCGTCAGAGCGTGTGTCGTAGTTCCAGAGGGAGAACGACGCATTCATGTCCTCAATGGACAGCAGACCTGCATATGCCGAAATGATGACATCGTCGACATACTTGGGGTCTTTCACCTCGTCCTGCACCAGCAAGCCCTGGGGCTTCTGCTCGTCGAGGAAGTCACTGCAGGAGGTCAGGGAAGCCAGTAAGGGTAAAAGGGTAAAAAGGGCTTTCGCCAGATTCCTTACCTTATTGAATATATTTGTCTTCATATCTTTTTACTTTTTTAATTTTTTACTTTTCTACTTTTAAAAAGATACATTTAAGCCGAACGTGATGTTAAGAGGAATGGGGTAGTTGAATCCCGGGTTCTCGGGGTCAGCGCCAGTGAACTTGCCGCTCTTGATGGTGAGCAGGTTCTGGGCAGAGATGTACAGGCGCAGTCGGTCGAGCATGAGTTTGTCGGTGAAGCTCTTAGGTACGTTGTAGCCCAGCTGTACGGTGCGCAGTTTGGCATAGGAGCCGTTCTCTACATAGTAGGAAGAAATGCGTCCTTCATTGTTTTTATCTTCCGTGGTCAGTGCAGGAATGTCGCTATCGGGGTTCTGGGGTGTCCAGGCATCAAGCACGCGTACGCCTTTGTTGAGATAAGGCACGTTACAGTCTTCGTGTGAGCTTGCCCACAGGTCTGTCTGGGTCTTCACGCGGCGCACCTCGTAGTAGTTGGCATCAACGCCCTGTACGCCTTGCCAGAACATGGTGAAGTCCCAGTTCTTATACTGCAGGTAGATGTTCAGGCCCCAGGTGAAGTCAGGCGTTGGGCTGTAAATCCAGTCTTGGTCATCTTCGGTAATCTTACCATCACCGTTGATATCCTTCCAGCGGATGCGCCCCACGCCGGCACCCTCCTGATAGGCGTGGTTGTCAACTTCCTCCTGACTCTTGAAGATGCCGTCGGCAACATAACCCACGACAGCACCCTTGGCGTGTCCAATGACACTGAGGCGGCTGTTACCACCGAACTTACCCTTGGCAATGACGGTCTCAGGCAACTTGGTAATCTCGTTGGTGTAACGGCTGATGTTACCGTTGATATCCCAAGAGAAGCCATTCTTCAGTTTGTGGCGATAGCCCAGCGAGAGCTCCCAACCAGTGTTCTTCATCTCACCGGCATTGACGAACTGACCGCTACCCTCGCCCATGGAGCCGATGCCCTCCATGAAGAGCAGGATGTCCTTGGTCTTCTTGTAGAACCAGTCGAAGCTACCATAGACCTCGTTGCGCAGTACAGCGAAGTCGACGCCCAGGTTGTGCTGGATGGTGGTCTCCCACTTGATGTCCTCGTTACCACGCTGAGTGCGTACATAACCATTATTCAGCAGGTAACCGCCGTTCTTACCAGCGATGTCGTAGGACGAGCCAGAATCACCACTCTCCCACAGTCCGGTGGATGTCACAGCCTTGTAGAGCGTATAACGAGCAGTATTGTCGATGGCCTGGTTACCAGTCATGCCCCAAGAGTAGCGCAGCTTCAGGTCATCAAGCCATGAGTGGGTACGATTCATAAAGTCCTCCTGACTGACGCGCCAACCGGCACTGACAGAGGGGAACGTTCCGTACTGGTTGTTGGAACCGAAGCGGCTCGAACCGTCGCGACGCAACGTGAACGAAGCCATATACTTGTCAGCATAGGTATAGTTAAGCTTTCCGAAGAACGACACCAGCGAATAGCCATTGCCCGAACCTTCAGCCAATTGGCGTCCGCTACCAGCCGATGGCCACATGTAGTCGGTATTCAGGATTGCCATTTCAAAGCGCTTGGCGCTGTTCCATTCATAGTTTTCACGGTTCACCTCCATACCAATCATGGCATCACCACGGTGGCGACCAATCTCGAGGTTATAGGTGGCAATGGCATTCCACATCCAGCGCATCCAGTGCTCCTGCTTGCTCTCGGCAGCAGTCTCGGTGCGCGTCATCTTACCATTGGCAATAGGATAAGTAAAGAATCGTTGCTTCTTCTGTGAATAGTCGATACCCAGCGTAGTGCGAAGCGTCAGGTTCTTGATGGGTGTCACACTCAGGTGAGCATCACCAAACATGCGCCACAAGGTATATTCGTTGTCCTTATTATTATAGAGAATGCTCAGTGGGTTCTCACGTTCAGAGTAGGCACCCAGTGCCTGAGCAAACTGTCCGTTCTCAGCATAGATGGGGAAGTTGGGGTTGAACTGCAGGGCGTTGGCCAGGATGTTACCCGGTGCGTCGGTTCCCTTCGTGCGGTTGATAGAGAAGTTCTCGCCAATGGTCACCTTGCCTCCGAACAGCTTGTAGTCGCTGTTAGCACGCGCCGACAGACGGCTGAACTTTGAGTCCTTAATGGTACCCTTATTGTCATAATAACCTATGGAAAAGAAACTATTGCCCTTTTCTGATCCGTTGCTGACTGACAGGTTGTACTGCTGTACGATACCCGTGCGTGTCACCTGGTCGAACCAGTCGGTATCACCCGAGCGGACGGTAGCACCATCATCCAAGAACATGTTCATCTTCATGCCGTTCAGCACGGGATTGCCAGCACCGTCAGTGGTCCAGTCGAAGCGGTAGCCCAGCGAGTTAGCGTTGGGGTCTTTGCCGTCATTGACGTTAGCCTGCCAGAAGGCGCGTCCCCACTCCTGGGCGTTCATAGTCTCAATCTTGTGGGTATAGAACGAAGCGGCAATACTGCTGTCGAAGTTGACCTTCACCTTGCCGTCCTTACCCTTCTTGGTAGTGATGATGATGACACCATTGGCTGCACGTGAACCGTAGATAGAGGCAGAGGCAGCATCCTTCAGCACCTGTATGCTCTCGATATCGTTTCCATTGAGTTCGTGCATTCCCGATGTGGTAGGCACCCCGTCGATGATGTACAGGGGGTCAACACCCGAGTTCAGCGTACCCTCACCACGGATTCGCACCGTGGCAGCACCAGCCAGGTTACCGTCGGCCGTGATGTTCATGCCCGGTACACGACCCTGCAAGGCCTTCATCGGGTTGTTTTCGTTCTGCTTGGCCAGTTCGCTGACGCTCACCACCGAAACAGCACCAGTCAGGTCAGCCTTGCGCTGTGTGGTATAACCCGTGACCACAACCTCATTGAGCGTGGTAGAGCTTTCCTTCAGCGTGACCTTCATGCCGTTGGCTGCAGCAATGTCCTGGGCATCGTAACCGATGTAGCTTACGAGCAGCATCTTGCCAGCGGGGACCTTCAGCTTGAAATTACCGTCGAAGTCGGTAACAGTACCGTTCGACGTGCCTTTCTCCATCACCGTTGCACCGATAATGGGTTCGCCGGTTGCATCGACGACGGTGCCGCTGATGGTTTCCTGCGCGTACATTATTATATTGCACAGCAGGAGCATTGAGAAACTCAGAATAAATCTTTTCGTGTGTTTCATTTGCTTTTAATTTTTGGTTAGTAATTCGTGAATTGTGGCGCAAAGATACTTTATTTATTACGCACGGGATAGAAAGGATGTTTCAAGGAGATAAAAAAATCGTTCAATGCAACAGAATTTGTAAACATTGAACGATTTTTCTTATTCTTTTTATTGCCGTCTTTCTATTTGCGCAGCTCACCGGGCAACTGTCCAAACTCGTCCTTGAAACACTTGGTGAAGTAACTAGGAGCAGTAAAGCCGACCTCATAAGCCACTTCACTAATGCTCTTGTCTGTAGTCATGAGCAATTGATATCCACGGTTCAAGCGGGCGGTGCGCAATAGTTCAACGGGTGTGCTGCCGGTAATCGTTTTAACCTTTCTGTATAGTTGGACACGACTGAGATTCATGTCGGCAGCTAAATCCTCAATACTCAAATCACTATCGGACAGTCGAGCCTCGACAAACTCCTTAAAACGGGTAATAAAGACGGAGGTCACCAAGCCCTCATTAGAAGTCTCGGGTGTGGTGTTATCAACGGACTCGGAGGGGCTCGGAGCGTAAATCTCCGAGCACGGAACGTCCTCTGGCTTTAGGTTCCAGAGGGTATTAGTGACACGCTCACGGCGTATATTGGCCTTACCCAAGTAATAGAGATAAAACAGGACGAAGGTGATGAGCAACAGAACTATGCCTCCGCAAGCCAGCCAGCTAATGATGCGCTGCGTGTCGAGTTGTTGGAGATAAGAGTCGGTTTTTTCATGTAACTGATCCAAATACTCAATCTGCCGCAGTGTCTCATCGGTCTGCATCAACAGCACACTGGCATTGTCATGAGTGACCAGTGCGGATTGCAAGCGCGTTTCCTTGGGATAAGGCTTTCCATCAAGAATATTGATAGCCAGTTGCAACAGTCTGTCGCCATAAGTGGGATAGATGTAGGAAGCATCGAGGATGGAATCACGAACCAAACGAATTCCACCATCCTTGCCAGGTAGTCCGTCAATTCCACAATACAAGGGAGAGTTGACAGTCTGTCCGCCGCGGGACTGTCTTTGCAATGTTTGGAATGCCCTTCGGACACCCATAGCCATACGGTCGTTATGTCCAAAGACATAGTCGACATGGACAGTGCGATGTTTTTCGTCCTTCAGCCATTGGGTGGTGGCTGTATAAGCGCTTTGCTCAGTCCAGTCACCCTGTAGTGTTGCCACTACGTGGATATCCGGATAGCGAGCAACAGCATCGGTAAAACCTTTATGCCGCTCTATGGCAGGCGAAGAGCCTTTTAGTCCCATAACTTCCAGAATGGTGCCACGACCCTGCATATGAGTAGCAATATATTGCCCCATCTGTCTTCCCATTTCATAGTTGTCAGCACTCATAAATGCTGTATATTTCCGCGAATTGGTTTTTCGCTCAAAGACTATAACAGGAATGCCACGATCATAAGCTCGGTCAATGGCGGGAGAGATGGTAGCAATCTGGTTTGGTGCGACAATGAGCAGGTCAATGCCACTGGCTACAAGACTGTCAATCTGCTCAATCTGTCGCTTGTCACTGTCGTAAGCGGCGGCAAAACGCAGTTCCACGCCCTCCTGAAAATAGGTAGCCATGCGCAGTTCAGAATTCTGCTTTTCGCGCCAGATGTCATCGGAGCATTGGGACACACCGATGACATGGCGCTTGCCTTCCGGCGAACACGCAGACAAGAGCGTGAACAGGAAGAGGAGCGTGGCTAAACTCAACAAGGAGCGTAAAGCGTCCTTGCGGGCAAACCGCAAGGCGCGGCAGGGGGGTGTGAAGAGACGCGATTTATCCACCGAAGTTATCATACATAATGCTTTCGGACTCTACTCCCAGAGAATGGAGCATCTGAACAACGGCATTGGACATAGGTCCAGGACCGCACATGTAGTACTCGACATCTTCGGGTGCCTCGTGGTCCTTCAGATAAGTGTCGAGCATGACCTGATGGACGAAGCCTGGGGTGTATTTCACGCCAGCAGCATCGGCAGCAGGATCGGGTCGGTCGAGTGCGAGGTGGAAGTGGAAGTTGGGGTACTCCTTCTCCAGACCAAGGAAGTCGTCAAGATAGAACACCTCGTTCAGGGCGCGTGCGCCGTAGAAATAATGCATCTCGCGATCGGTAGTGTGCAGCGTCTTCGTCATGTGCATAATCTGAGCGCGCAGAGGAGCCATACCGGCACCACCACCAACCCAGATCATCTCCTTCTTGGAGTCGAAATGCGGGTGGAAGTCGCCGTAAGGACCCGACATGACAACCTTGTCGCCAGGTTTGAGCGAGAAGATGTAAGAAGAGGCGATACCCGGATTGACATCCATGAAGCCGCTGCGGTCGGGCTTGAACGGCGGCGTTGCGATGCGCACGGTGAGCATGAAGACATCGCCCTCGGCAGGATAGTTAGCCATGGAGTAGGCACGGATGGTGGGTTCGGGGTTCTTACACTTCAGGTCGAACATCTTAAACTTCTCCCATGCCGGAACGTACTCAGGCGTAATGAGGTCGCGGTCGTAGTCGTTATAATCGATGCAATCGAAAGCAGGTATCTTAATCTGAGCGTAGGAACCAGGCAGGAAGTCCATGTGAGCACCGGCAGGCAGCTGCACCTTGAACTCCTTGATAAAGGTAGCTACGTTCTTGTTAGAGATGACGGTACACTCGTACTCCTTAACGCCCAAAATGGACTCGTCAACATGTATGCTAAGGTCGCCTTTCACCTTACACTGACAGCCGAGACGCCAGCCCGCCTTGATTTCCTTTCGGGTGAAGTGAGGCTTCTCAGAATCGAGGATTTCGCCGCCTCCCTCAAGCACCTGCACCTTACACTGTCCGCAGGAAGCTTTGCCACCGCAGGCAGAAGGCAGGAAGACACCATTCTCGTTGAGAGTAGCCATGAGCGAGTTGCCTTGTGCTACAGAGAGTGTGCGGTCGCCATTGATGACGATATTGACATTGCCAGCAGGACTGAGGTATTTCTTAGCCACCAGCAGGATGACCACCAACAGAAGTATTACAATGAGGAATACTGCTATGCTATATGCTATAAACTGAAACATAAATATATTTACAATTTGACAATTTACAATTTATTTTACGATTTGACAATTTTCAATTTATATGTTCAGTCCACTGAAACACATCATTGCCATAGCCATGAGACCTACAGTGATGAATACAATGCCAAGGCCCTGGAGGGGACGGGGAACATCCGAATACTGCATCTTCTCGCGAATGGCACCCATTGCCACAATAGCGAGTGTCCAGCCGAGACCAGAACCGAAGCCATAGATGACAGCATCAGTGACAGAAGTGATGGCCTGCGAGTTTGAAGGATCCATGAGGATGCGCTGCTGCATGAAGAGCGAGGCACCCATGATGGCGCAGTTGACAGCTATGAGCGGCAGGAAGATGCCCAGTGCAGCATAGAGAGAGGGTGAGTAGCGCTCGACCGTCATCTCGACGAGTTGAACCATGCCAGCTATAACCGCAATGAAAAGGATGAACGACAGGTAGCTGAGGTCAACCCCCTGAGCAAGGCAGTCAGGACCCAGCACCTTGGTTTGCAACAGATAGTTGACGGGAACGGTAACAGTAAGAACGAAGGTTACAGCGAGTCCGAGTCCCATAGAAGTCTTCACCGTCTTAGACACGGCAAGGTAGGAACACATGCCGAGGAAGAAGGCGAAAATCATGTTGTCCACAAAGATGGACCTAAAGAGTAGTGATATTGCGTGTTCCATAATTACTTCTCCTTATAAAAATATGCACGATGAATCCAGATGACACAGCCCACGAGGATGAGTGCCATAGCCGGCATCGTCATCATGCCGTTGTTAACATAACCAAAGTCGTAGACGCTCTGAGGGATAATCTGGAAGCCCAGCAGAGAGCCCCGTCCGAAGAACTCGCGGAAGGCACCCACGATAACAAGTATCATGGCATAGCCTAATCCGTTACCTACACCATCGAGGAAAGAAGGCCAGGGTTTGTTCATCATGGCGAACGCCTCGAGTCGTCCCATCAGAATACAGTTCGTGATGATAAGTCCAACATAGACCGAAAGCTGTACGCTGACATCGTAGGCAAAAGCCTTTAGAATCTGACTCACGATGGTTACCAGCGCAGCCACCACCACCAGCTGTACCACAATACGGATGCGGTTAGGGATGGTGTTGCGTATGATAGAAATGATGACATTCGAGAATGCCGTAATGACCGTCACGGCAAGTCCCATCACAATAGCAGGCTTGAGCTGAGAAGTGACAGCCAGTGCCGAGCAGATGCCCAGGACCTGTCCGAGGATGGGATGGTCAACGTTTAGTGGGTTTAAGAAAACCTCTTTATTTTGTTTTGAGAATAAAGCCATAGGGATTTACAATTTGACAATTTACAATTTACTATTTATTTACGATTTGACCATTTACAATTTACAAATCACCCTTTATTTGCAGCTTCTTCAGGCAATCTTTCAGCATGGCATCGACACCATTGGAAGTCAGCGTAGCTCCCGTCACACAGTCCACCTGCGTTTCAGGGTCTTCCACCTTCTTCACCACCGACAGGACGACATTTCCGTTGTCATCGAAAATCTGCTTGCCGATAAACTTCTCCTGCCATGCCTGCGAGTCTTTAATTTCGGCGCCCAGTCCGGCCGTCTCGCTCTCGTGGTTGAAGTAGGCTCCAAAGACCTTCCCTTCAAGGTCGATGGCGAGATACCCACTGATGCCACCCCACAGTCCCATGCCTTTCAGGCTTACAACCAAGATGTCCTGACCATCGAGTTGACATTGATAAACGCGCTGTCCGTCATATTCCTTCTCTGCCTTCACCACCTCAGCGTACTTAGCCTCAGCTTCAGCCCCGTCGAGGTTACGGATATTCAGTGAGTAGAGAATCTGCTTCTTCACATCCAGTGCCACGTTGGCATCCTGCATAGGTTTCAGTGCCTGATAGACAAAAGCCAGCAGGAAAGCTACGATGACAACGAGAATGGCGCTGTAACAAATAATGTATACGTTGCTGTTAGTATTAAACTTAGCCATCTTAATTTACAATTTGACAATTTACAATTTACAATTGATTTACAATTTACTTTTTACGAGCTAAGCGTTTAGAGATGTTGCGCTCCACAACGAAGTGGTCGATGGTAGGCGCAAACATGTTACCGAAGAAGATGGCGAGCATCATACCCTCAGGATAACCAGCATTGAGCACGCGGATGATGACAGCCATTGCCCCAATGAGACAGCCGTAGAAGTACTGTCCGGTAGTAGTGCGGCACGAAGTAACAGGGTCGGTAGCCATAAATACAGCACCGAAGGCAAAGCCACCCATTACGAAGTGATGCCACCAGACGAAAGACTGTCCTGTCTGTTCAAAGATGCAAGCCATGACGGCTCCACCTACGAAGACGCTCAGCATGGTGCGCCAGGAGGCGATGCCCGTCCAAAGCAGGATGCAAGCACCGATAGCAATGGCGATGATGCTTGTCTCGCCGATAGAGCCAGGGATAAAGCCGCAAATCATGTCGAAGATAGAAGCCGTGGGTTCGATGCCCTGTCCTATCTGTCCAAGCGGTGTGGCAGCCGTAAATCCGTCAGGCAGCGTGTTGCCAAGTCCGAAGATTGAGTCTTGAGCCACCCAAACTTGGTCGCCGGTCATCTTAGAAGGATAGGCGAAGAACAGGAACATACGTGCTGCGATGGCAGGGTTGAAGATGTTCATGCCCGTACCTCCGAAAATCTCCTTACAGAAGATAACAGAGAAAGCACAAGCCAGTGCCAGCATCCAGAGCGGACATCCGATAGGAATGATGAGGGGGATGATGATACCGCTTACAAGGTATCCCTCCTGAATCTCCTCATGCTTCCACTGAGCCCATGCGAACTCGATGCCGAGACCCACGATGTAGCTGACGAGGATCTTAGGCAGCACGGCAAGGAATCCATAACAGAAGATTTCCCAGAATCCTGCCGTTGCCAGCGTACCGGCAGCCAGGTAGTTCTGATAACCAATGTTATACATGCCAAACAGCATGGCAGGCATCAGCGCGATGACCACCATACTCATAATACGCTTCGAGTCAATGGCATCGTGGATGTTGACACCAGTTCTTGAAGTCTCGTTGGGGACATAAAGGAACGTCTCGAAGCCGTCGAAAACCGAACGGAAAGCATGCAACTTGCCACCCTCCTCGAAGTTCGGCTTGATCTTATTGAGATAATTTCTTAATGCTTTCATACTATGCATTTTCTTTACGTAAAATGTTCAGGCCTTCACGGACGATGCGTTGCAATTCAAGCTTAGAAGAGTCGACGAACTCCGCCAGTGCAAAGTCTTCGGGTGACACCTCGTAGATGCCCAGAGCCTCCTGGCGGTCAATGTCGCCAGCAATGATAGCCTTGATGAGGTATTCGCCGTAGATATCCATTGGCAGCACCTTGTCATACTCGCCACTCATAATCATGTGTCGCTCGCCGCCCTTGACACGAGCATCGAGTGCATACTGCTTCTTGTTGTTAGAGAACCAAAGGTTCTGCAACCATGAGAAGTAGCTGCGGCTGACGGAGAACTGCTTCAAGCGAGGCAGAATCCATCCCAGCATCTCGTCAGCGTCATCGCCCTCTGGGATAACGGTAATCTCGCTGGCATGAGCCCCTAAGAATCCGTCTTTGGTGGTAGGTCTTCCTGTCAGTACATTGCCGTTGATAATGCGCACGTGCTTTGAGGCATCATAGCTGTTGGAGAGCAGTGTTGCGAGTTCCTCACCCACCAGCATATCGGCATAAGCAGGATGTTTCACCTCACTGCCACAAAGTGCCACACGGCGTGTCAGGTTTACCTTGCCAGTATTCAGCAGTCGCCCGATAAACAGCACCACAGTGGGGTCACCGATGGTCCACACCACCTCGCCTTTGTTGACAGGATCGATATGGTTTACCTGTACGCCCACGTTTCCTGCAGGACATTTCCCATCGAAGATGTTGAGTTCTGCATATTGCTCAATGCCCATCTGTCTGATAGCACTCTGGAAGTCAGGTTGTATGCCCAGTCCGATATAAGTCTTAGCAATCTTCGACAAAGCCTGAATGCCAGTAACGAAGTCTGCCTCCTGACCCTGCACCTCGAAATCGAAGCTGGCAGCCAGGGGTTTGTCTCTCAAGACGGAGACGAAGATAGCCTTCGGCAGGACAGAAGGATTGGTAGAGACTGCATACGGCAGCTGATTGATATATCCGAAGATTCCTGCTTCCAGCAGTGTGTCAATGACCTGCTGTCCATCCATCTTCGATACATCCTTCTTGCCGAAATCGGTAAACTGCTGCTCTTTATCGGCTTCCACCTTGATGCAGAGCACTTTGCGCCGTTCGCCACGTACCACCGCGCGGACGGTGCCGCTGACGGGAGAGGCAAACTTGACTTGAGGATATTGCTTGTTGATGAACAAGGCATCCCCTGCTTTGACTTTATCACCTTCTTTCACGATGACCTTCGGAGTAACACCCTCGAAATCGTCGGGCACCAATGCATACAGGCCGTTGGATTTCAACGTGATGAGTTTCTCCTCAGCTTTGCCTTGAAGGTGAATGTCCAAGCCTTTGTGTAACTTGATTACATTTGCCATGTATAGAATAAAAAATTGAAACGTTTCTCTGAAAATCGCTGCAAATTTAGCAAAAAAACAGCAGAAAGAATATAAAAAACCGAGGAAAAGTTGCTGCATCCCAACTTTTTAATGTAATTTTGTGGCAAAATTCATTGCAACCGAAATGTTTTGCAATCTCTGACTGTCAGTTTTGAAGATACTAAAACATATATTGAGCATTGTAATATGGACCCTTCTCGGTCTGTATCTGCTCTTTATTCTGACATTCAGCATCCCTGCCGTTCAGGAGTATCTGGCTCAGCGCGTCAGCCACGTGCTGGCAGCCAAACTAGGCACCAGCGTACACATAGACCGTCTGAAGTTTGACATTCCCAGTCACATCACGCTGTATGATGTCAGCATCAAAGACCAGCAGGGGCGCAACATGCTCACTGCCAGCCGCCTGTCCACACGCCTGGACCTGTTACCGTTGCGTGAAGGTAAGATTTCCATTTCCACAGCACAGATTTTTGGTGCACATGCCAAATTCTACCAGGCTACGGCAGACAGTCAGCCCAACTTCCAGTTCGTATTGGACTCGCTGGCTTCGAAAGACACCACCAGCCGGTCTCCACTCAACCTGCGCATCAACTCGCTTATCATCAGGCGCACATCCGTCAGCTTTGACCAACTCGATGCCGAGGAGACTCCTGGGCGTCTCAATCCCCGTCACTTAGCGTTGACGGACATCAGCACCCACATCATACTGAAACAACTGACTAACGACTCGCTGAATGTCAACATGAAGCGCCTGTCGTTCAGGGAGAAGTCGGGAATGGAAGTACAGCGCCTGCAGCTGCACTTCGAGGCAGGTCAAAACCGCTGCCGACTGACGGACTTCCGTCTGCACATGCCAGGTACCGACATTGCACTGGGGGACATCGATGCCAGCTACCGTTATCTGGCAAAACAGTTCATCGTGCCCTCGCTGCGCTATACGGGCAGCATCGAGCCTTCCACCATCAGACTCTCAGACCTGTCGTACCTGCTGCCCACGCTGAAGACATTCAACAGCACGCTGTCACTGTCGGCACACTTCAAGGGTGAGGGTGAGAATGTAGACATCACGCAACTGGAGGTTGGTTCTACCACAGGCGACATCAACATCAACATAGACGGAAACTTGCGAAGGGTGTTGCACAGCAAACCTGAGTGGACAGCCTTCATTCACGACTTGGGTTTGTCGGCCAAGACCATCGGCTTCATCTCTGAAAACCTGCGAGGCGAGCGTGTTCAGATACCCAACGAGCTAGAGCGGCTGGGCAATGTTCATCTGAGGGGTACCGTCAGCGGTGTCGGCATCAGCACCCTGCGTGCCAACAACCAGTTAGAGACGGATGCCGGCAACGTGGCTTTCAGTATGTCACTGGACAGTTTACGCCGCTTCCAAGGACACGTTGACACCCAAGACTTCAATTTGAAGCGGGTGTTGGATAATGAACACTTTGGCACGCTCTCGACAACGATAGACCTCAAGGGTAAGCTGGCAAAGGGTAACGCTGGCGGCATAGAGGCTGACGGCATTGTAAAACAGTTTGAATATAACGGCTACTCCTACCAGAACATCGTGATGAAGGGGCTTCTCAGTGATGCTGACACCCACGGACAACTGAGCATTGATGACAGCAACATCCGTGCAACTATTGAAGGGCAAAGGGTGCATCACGGCAAGCAGAATGACATCCAACTGAATATCGGTATTGCAGACCTGGCACCTAAGGCCATCAACCTGACTGACTACTGGGGCGATGCCCGCTTCTCGGGCACCGTCGTTGCCAACCTCACCGGCAAGGACATTAGCAATGCAACAGGCACACTGGATGTCAACAACCTGACACTGCAGTCAGCTACTGAGCACTATGAACTGAAAGGGTTGCATGTGGAGTCAGGCTATGCGGGCGAAGAGCACTTCATAACCCTCGCCAGCGACTTCGGCGAAGCACGCATCAACGGCGACTTCAACTACGAAACGCTGCCACAGAGCATCACTAACTTCATTGCATACCAGTTGCCCACCCTGCCCGGTCTGCCTAAGGCAACAGCACCTACCGCTAACAACTTCTCGCTGCACGCCACCATCAGCAAGTCTGACTGGCTGCAACAGCTGTTGCGTGTCCCCTTGCGTCTCACGCAGCCGCTGACCCTCGACGGGATGGTTAACGACAGCGACCGTCAGTTGAACATCGAATGTAGCATACCGCAATTCTATTATAACGAGAGCCGTTATGACAACGGACACCTCAGCATTGCATCACCACAGGGTACGATGGTTTACGATGTCAGCGTCACTAAACTGATGGGGAACGGCAAGCAACTGGAACTGCAAGCCACGGGCAGTGCTGCCGACAACCAACTACAGACCACGCTGCTCTGGGATGACCACGCTGCTGAACACATGTGCGGCAAGGTGATTGCCAACGCACGCTTCGACACCAACATTGACGGCAAGCAGGTTGCCCACATCGACATCAGCCCGTCACAGATGACGGTTAACAATGCACCATGGGACATTCAGCCGTCGACCATCACGTACTATGACAAGCATCTGGATGTCAAGCATTTCTCCATCCAGCATGGCGAACAGTTCCTTACTCTTGACGGCACTGCTTCAGAGAACAGTCATGACTCGCTGGACATCCGGATGCACGACATTGATGTGCAATATGTCCTTGACCTCGTCAACTTCCATGCTGTTGACTTTGGCGGGTTGGCAACAGGCGGCGGCTGTCTGCGTGGTGTTTTTGGCAACTTCGAGGCTGACGGAGCCCTTACCGTGCGGCAGTTTGAGTTCGAACACGGTCGCATGGGAACACTGCACGCACAGGTGAATTGGAACAAAGAGCAGGAGCAGATAGACATCCACGCTACTGCCGATGACGGTGAGGATGCACAGACGCTCATCAACGGTTATGTGTCACCAGCCCGCAACTACATCGATTTGGGCATTGATGCCGAAGGTACCCACCTGGACTTTGCGCGCTCTTTCATGGATAGCTTCATGAGCCAGCTGACTGGTCACGCCAACGGCAGACTGCGCCTTGCAGGTCCGCTGGACGCGCTGAACATCACGGGAGAGTTGGTTGTCAACGGGCTGGCTGACATCAGTGTCTTAGGCTGCTCGTACGAGTTACGCAATGACACCATCAAACTGGTGCCCAACGAAATCATCTTCCCACACTTCCCCATCTACGACATCAACGGCACGGAAGCCATCCTCTCGGGTGCCATCCACCACCAGGAGCTCACCAACCTGACCTTCGACATCAATGTCAAAGCCAATAACCTGCAAGCCTACCACTTCACCAATTTCGGCACCGACACCTTCTACGGCACCGTCTTCGCCACTGGCTCCGTTGACATCATAGGTCGCGAGAACGGGGTCACCATCGATGCCGACATCACACCACAGCGGGGCACCTTCTTCGTCTATAACGCTGCTGCACCCGACATCGTTTCCAACCAGGAGTTTATCCAGTGGGGGAGTGGCTCCAATAAGAAAGAGGAGAACCAGGATGTCACAAACCCATCGGCGGTCAGCTCCTTCCTCTACCGCGATGACCTCACCATGCGCCTTAAGCTCAATGCCACGCCTCAGGCTGAGATACGCCTGCTGATGGATGCCACCACCAACGACTACATCAGACTGCGCGGCAACGGTATGTTGCAGGCCAACTACTACAACAAGGGTGGCTTCAACATGTTTGGCACTTACCGCATAGTCAGCGGCACCTACGGACTCACCATCCAGAATGTCATCCACAAGAACTTCACCTTCAACGAGGGCGGCACCGTTGTCTTTGGCGGCGACCCCTATGACGCCACCCTCAACCTGCAGGCACGACACGTGGTCAACGGCGTTTCGCTCTCTGACCTCAACGTTGGGCGCTCCTTTGCAAATACCGTACGCGTCAACTGTCTGATGAACATCACCGGACAGCCACGCCAACCCGTCATTGACTTCGACCTGGAGATGCCTAATGTCAATGCCGACGAACAGCAGATGGTGCGCAGCATCATCAACAGCGAAGAGGAGATGAACCAGCAGGTCATCTACCTGCTCGCCGTGGGACGCTTCTATCCACAGAGCAGCAACAATGCCGAAACCAACGAGAGGACACCCAGCAAGACATCGCTGGCCATGCAAAGTCTGCTCTCGGGCACCCTCAGCGGACAAATCAACGGACTGCTCAGCCAGGTTGTCAAGAGCAACAAGTGGAACTTTGGTGCTAACATCTCGACAGGCGATGAGGGGTGGAACAATGCCGAGTACGAAGGTATCATCAACGGCCGACTGCTCAACAACCGACTACTCATCAACGGACAGTTCGGCTATCGCGACAATGCTACCACCACCAATCCGTCATTCATCGGCGACTTTGACATCCGCTACCTGCTGCTGCCCAACGGCAACCTTGCCCTCAAAGTCTACAACCAGACCAACGACCGCTACTTCACGCGCTCGTCACTCAACACGCAGGGCATCGGCATCATACTGAAGAAAGACTTCGATGGCATTGGCGACCTCTTCGGCAAGAAGAAGCGGGCAAAGAAAAAGAAGTAAAAAACACGAAAAGAAAATTTTGTACATTTAAAGTGCCGAAGGGAAAACCCTAAAAACAGCGATTTTCAAGGCTCTGAGCAACACTACGTTTCTCTACCAGCAAATCAACGTTTTTCTACCAGCAAATCAACGTTTCTCTACCAGAGAAACAACGTAATGCTAAAAGCGGGCATAAAAGCCGCAAAACCGCAAAATTCAAATCTTTGAAAAGACTTTACACTATGGCTCTCAGAGAGACTCTAACTAGTATGAAAGTCACTGCTCGGAAGCTGTCAACAGCTGGAGTGCTCGGCGCATGATATCATTCTCTTCATTGATGACGGCAAAGTAACTATTGGTGTCCCACAGGTCGCGGGCAACGAGGGCTTTGAGCTGCTGGCGCATCAGAGGAAGGGAGCGCTGTAACTCCTCATCATCCTTTGGACGGATGTTCTGCTTGTCACCCTCCTTGACAATGGCATCAATGAGACTCTGTGGCACAACGAAGCGCTGGCGGAAGTCATCGAAGCTCTGGTAGTCGCGCAGCAGTTTTTTGCGGTGCTTGTCCACGTAACGCAGGTTTTCGGAGATGAGTATGCCCTTGGCAGCGAGCTGTCGGTGAAAAGGAGTGTATTTCGTTGTGTCCAGGGGTACAAACTCATCGGGCATGATGCCTCCACCGCCATATACGAGTCGATGCTCGTTGAGGGTGTAGCACTTCAGGGAATCGGCAAAGTGGACACTATCAGCACTCATGAGTTCACCGCTCTTCAGGCGGTTGCTGACATCCATAGCGTAGTCTTTCTGCTTGCCTTTCTCGTAGGGTTTCTGGATGCAGCGCCCTGAAGGTGTGTAGTAGTGAGCAATAGTAAGGCGAATCATGGAACCGTCGGGCAGGTCTATTGGGCGCTGAACGAGACCCTTGCCGAAGGTGCGCCGCCCTACGATGGTACCGCGGTCGTGGTCTTGTATGGCTCCGGACACAATTTCGGCGGCTGATGCCGTATAGCTGTCGACAAGAATAATGACACGACCTTCTGTAAAGAGTCCGCCACCCTTGGCATGGTGCTCGGTGCGTGGTGTGCGCCGTCCTTCGGTATATACAACGAGGTCATCCTTCTGCAGCAGTTCGCCAGCAACGCCAACAGCGGCATGCAGATAGCCGCCACTGTTCTCCTGCAAGTCGAGTACGAGGGTCTGCATACCTTGTGCCAACAGTGTCTTGAGGCTACTCACGAATTCGTCGTGGGTGGTAGCACCGAAGTTGCCAATGCGGATATATCCCACTCCTGGGCGCACCATATAAGTGGCATCAATGGTGTGGAGGGGTATTTTGTCGCGTGTTATCGTGAATCGCAGCGTGTCCTGAATGCCTCTGCGCACAATGCCGATGCGTACCTTGGTACCCTTGGGTCCTCGCAGTCGGCGCATGATGTCATCGCGCGACATCTTGACACCAGCAATGGCGGTATCATTGACATTGACGATGCGGTCACCAGCCAGGATGCCAGCCTTCTCAGAAGGTCCGCCCATGACGGGCTGTATAACGAGCAGGGTGTCATCTGCCATATTGAACTGTACGCCGATGCCCTCGAACGAGCCCTGCAGCGATTCGTTCATCATCTTGACTTCTTTGGGCGTTGAGTACGAGGAGTGTGGATCCAGCTTCTCTATCATGCCACGAATGCCGTCCTCCACCAGCTTCTGTTCGTCAACACTGTCAACATAAAGGTTGCTGATGGCTAGTTCTGCCATCTGCAACTTGCGCAAGGGTGAGTCGGCACCCAGGTTGATGCGCATTTGTGCTGATAAAGGTAAGAAAGTAAAAAGGTAAAAAGGTAAAATCCATTTTACCGATACTTTCATCTTCATCATTGTCTTCATTATCTTACCTTTTTACTTTTTGTCCTTCTTACCTTTTCACTCGTCTTCTTCTGGTCGGTCTTCCTCAATGACGAGGTTGTCGATGATGAAGTTCTGGCGCTCCATGGTGTTCTTTCCCATATAGTATTCAAGCAGCTTCTGCACTTGGTCGTTCTTATGCAACGTGACTTGTTCGAGGCGAATATCGGGACCTATGAAGCCAGCAAACTCGTCGGGAGAAATCTCGCCAAGACCTTTGAAGCGGGTTATCTCAGGGTCGGGCCCCAGTTCCTGAATGGCTTTCTGGCGCTCCTCGTCACTGTAGCAGTAGCGTACCACGAAGTCACCCTTCTTCCCGTCTTCGCGCATGGCTTTGTTGCGTATCTTGGTACGCTTATTGCGGACTCTGAACAGGGGTGTCTGTAACACATAGACATGCCCTTTCTTGATGAGCTCTGGGAAGAACTGGAGGAAGAAGGTAATGATTAAGAGACGTATGTGCATGCCGTCAACATCGGCATCGGTAGCCACTATCACCTTGTTGTAGCGAAGCGTATCGAGTCCTTCCTCTATATCCAGGGCTGCCTGCAGCAGGTTAAACTCCTCATTCTCGTAGACGACCTTCTTAGTGAGTCCAAACGAATTCAGGGGCTTGCCGCGCAGCGAGAAGACAGCCTGCGTGTTGACATCACGGCTCTTGGTGATGCTACCGCTGGCTGAGTCGCCCTCGGTGATGAAGATGCACGACTCCTCCTTGCGCTCGTTCTTGACATC
>ERZ842401.999-NODE-999-length-41646-cov-5.565483_pt1 | contig 41646 bp, 42 predicted proteins | sample MGYA00521270_ERZ842401 | MGnify/ENA primary metagenome ERZ842401 (study PRJEB31892, sample SAMEA3878208) | bioreactor metagenome | biome: Moose rumen | place: Sweden | collected 2011-10 | study: EMG produced TPA metagenomics assembly of the PRJEB12797 data set... | reverse complement strand
TTCCCCCGCACCCCTTCCGAGAAAGGCGCATGGGGGAATATAAAAGCCGCCCCTCACATAGCTGCAAAGGGCGGCTCCGCTTCCGTACACGGGGGCCGGTGGGTGAATCACTTCCCACATCTCTTTGATGCCGCTTCGGCGCGTAGAAACTCAATCTCTACTTCGGGCCGCCAATAATATACCATACCGATCATTCATTGTAAACCTGCTTCCAGCAAACGGAAAAGGAGCTTCCCATGAACAGAAAGAGCATCCTCGCCCTGATTCTGATTCTTCTTCTGGCCGTCATCTTCATCCTCGGCCTGCCCTTCATGACGCATAAAATTGAACAGAACGCGGAATCCCTCATGCCCACGGTCACCGCCACGCCTCAGCCGAATGACGATTACGACAGCATGGAATCCATCGAAACCCAATGATTTACAAGTTGCTTACAACTTGCTTACAAGTCGATAACGACTTTTGGCCTTGCCTTGTGATACGCTGTCACCGGAGGTGAAGGACGTGAAGAGAATCCTTTCAATCATGCTGGTGCTGGGCCTGATGCTTCCCGGCATTGCCCTGGCGGACGTACAATCCCGGATCATCGCCCCGGAACACTTGGAAACAACGATCAAATCCAAAACAGGAAAGACAGAAATCATCATTGATGCAGCCGTAGAGGTGCCGGGCGTAAGCAAAGCGCCGGTTTTCAGTGTGCTGCCTATGCCTGTTCCCGCTGAAAATGTGGTTGCCCTGGCAGACGAATTGCTGGGACCGGGGTTTTGGATGGGACCGATGGAATACGCCCCGGATAATTATGCTGCCAATTCTGATGGAACAGTGAACCAAACCAGCGATTCCTTATTGATTCTAAGCCTTCACGGGCAAAAAATCCTGTCGGCAGATGCAACGAAGCTGAATGGAAGCTATCATGGAAAACTGCAAGTCAGCTATCAGGATTATACCCATTATTCAAGCAATCCTCAGGAATTGCCTTTTGCGGCGGATGATATGGACGATACCCGCGCCTTGTATGCCCGGCGCGGCACAGAAGCGGCGGAATGCGCTTGATCCTATGAGGAAGCGGCTGCGCTTGCCCGCAGAGCTGCCCAGGCTGTCGCTCCCGGCCTCACGGAAATGACGGGCGGTGTAGCCATTGGCCGGGACGGAAAAACGGAAGGATATGAATTCTGCTTCTATCGCCTGCTGAATGGCATTCCCGTCACCTATACCGCGTCCCGCGGCATTCAGGATATGGCCAGCACTTCCGTGATTCACAAGGAGCCATGGCCTTTTGAGGCTTTGCGAATCATCGTATACGGGGATATTGGCATCGGAACCGTCTTGTATGAATCTCCCTATCAGATCGGAGAAACGCTGGAGGAAGCGCCGCCGTTATTGTCCTTCGACCAAATCATGCAGGTGGCGGAAACCATCCTGCCGCTGAAGCTGGCTTATTTGGAACAAGAAGGAAAAGCCGTCCATGCGCAGGTTTATCGGATCACCTTCGGTTATGCCCGGGTCGATTGTATGGACACGTTATACCAATACAAACTGGTCCCGGCCTGGGATTTCTTTGGCGTGGTTGAGGACAGCAGCCGAAAGGAGTACGCTTTTGACAACTACAGCCTGCTGACCATCAACGCTATCGATGGCACGGTGATTGACCGGAACTATGGGTATTGAGGAGGGGCGCCCATGAAAAGAATACTTGTATTTGCTCTGGTTTGCGCATTACTTTGCCCCACAGCTATGGCGGATGTGCAAAGCCAGGTCAATGCCCCCGCGCATGTAAATGAATTACTCGCTTCCAACACAGGGAAAACGACCATTGAGATCAATGCGGATGTATTTGTTCCGCAAGCGGATCGCGTACCTGTTTATCAGGTTCATCCTCGTATTTTTACGCAGAAAGAAGCATTGGCTATTGGCAAAGCGGCGTTTGGCAGCCGGGCATATATCGGCAGCGAAAAGATGCAGCATGAGCATCGGGGCATTGACAAATTCAGCTCCTACGAACACGATGAATACTCAATGAATCTGAACTCCGTCAGCACGGTTACACTCCCCAGCGGTCCCTATCCGCAATACAGTTACATTGTCAATATGACAACGCTACCGGATGGTAGTGTAGAGTGGGCAAACGCCAAGTTTGATCGTCGTCAAGTTCAAGGACAGCCATATTACTGGATAGAAAACACGTTTCAAATACGTACTGATGATGTGCCCGCTCACGGCTGCAGTATTACATATGAGCAGGCGCGTCATATAGCAGACACGGCAGTTGCATCCTTCGCGCCTGATTTTGCTTGTCGGGTGCAGGGGATTGTGGCCGGTGAAATCATGGGCGCGGATACAAATAACGGCGATCTTGTTATGAGCAACGAGCAGGAAGCCTGGTGCTTCTTTTACACCCGCGACAATCTTGAGCTGCCCGTAACATTCGAGTATACGACGCCGAATGATCCATACTACAACGTATCTGATCATGAAAGAATTTCCGTGATCGTCAATGATGAAGGGATCATCAGCCTGGAATACAGTCATCCGCATGAAATCAAGGGCGTTTTGCAGGCGGACTGTACCCTGCTCCCCTTTGAAAGCATCCTGCAAATCGCCCGCACGACGCTGCCCCTGAAATACGCCCCATACGAAAAAATGCGGGGCAGCGTTCATTATGCGGTGAGTAAAATCACACTGGGGTATATGCGAGTGCGCAGCATGAACGCTCCGGACACCTATGAGCTGATACCGGTTTGGGATTTTTTCGAGGGTGAATTCGACAGCTTACTGACCGTCAACGCGATAGATGGCACCATCATTGACCGCGATTATGGGTATTAAGGAGGTGCGCACATGAAAAAACTGCTTGTTTTTGCGCTTGTTTGCGCCTTGCTTTGTCCCGCAGCCCTGGCGGACGTGCAATCCCAGGTCAGCGCCTCGGTGCACGTCGCGGACAGATTCCAGTCGAATACCGGCAGGACGGTGATCGACGTGGATGCACAGGTGAATGTGCCGGACGCGGAAAGCATGTTTCTCATTCCGGTGCGCAGCACGGTTTTTGAGGACGGCATGGTGACCGTCCTGGCCGACCTGATCTGGCCGGGGCTGGGAAGGCAAAAACTGAAAATCGTTGACAGAAACGACACGGCGTCCATCGAGGGACGGCGGCAGGTAAACAAGTATTTCCTGCATTCCGCCGGGGTGATTCAAATGGGGACGCAGCAAAACGATATTGATGCGCAGGTCAATACCAGCTATATCCAATATCCCAACTTTGACGACCCCACCGGCGCGGTGCTCAGCGGCAGCGTTTCATACGATGCTCGCTATCGTCAGAAACAGACCGTCAACTATTCCTCGCCCTTTCCGGACGCGGAAATCACGGAGGATATTGCTGGGCATCCCCTGTCTCTGGCGCAGGCCGCGGCCATCGGGGATCAGTTGATAAGCACGCTGACGGATCAGCCCTTCGCGCTGTTTTCCGCTGGAAAATCCCGTGGGTATATTCCCGACGATGAATTGATGAATGAAGGAAGGCAGTATGACGGCACAGGCTTCTCCTACACCCTGGCCTATACCCGTGTGATCGACGGCGCGCCGCTGCTTCCCTGCTATGGGGCCATGATGAATACCTCCAGCTTTCGGGACGACCTGTTCATACCAGCCGTAGGATATGAACAAGTGTTGCTGGCCATCAATCGGGAAGGGCAGGTCACAAACTTCCAATGGTCATCTCCCTATCTTATCGGCTATGAGCGTGTGGAACAAAATTTGCTTCCCTTTGAAAACATCCTTGCCGTTGCCCGGCAAACGATGCCGCTGAAATACCAGGTGGAAGAAGTGCGAGGAAATCTTCATCTGCGCGTTTATCGCATTGATCTGGGCTATATAGCAGTGCTCCAGCGGGATACGCTGACATTCGCCCTGACTCCTGTTTGGAACTTTTATGGAAATGATCTGAACGATCCCGATGCAGGCTGCAGGCCGCTGCTGACCGTCCATGCCGTGGACGGTACGGTGATTGATTTGGAATACGGGTATTAAGGGGGTAGCGGTATGAAAAGAATACTTGCCTTTCTGTTTACGCTGTTGCTGCTTTGTCCCGCAGCTCTGGCAGACGTGCAAAGCCATGTCAAAGCTCCGGCGCACGTAACAGATACTTTTCTATCCAATACCGGTAAAACAGTGGTATCGATCAACGCGGACGTTACCGTGCCCAATGTGGACAAGATACCGATTTATCTGGTTTCTCCCCGTCTGTTCAACGCAGAAGAAATGACGCGGACCGCCGACGTTTTGTTCGGCGGGCGCGAATGGACAGGCTCCACCGAATATTTCACACAATCTCATACCGCCTATGATGGCAGCACCAGCACGATCTATCAAGCCAGTTTTGGAACGGTCGAGGAAGGCGACGGGCTCTACTTTCCCGTGCCCGTTTCCGTCATGAATGTGCAAGGGTATCGGCTGACCAATGGCATGATGCAAAATACCTTTATCCGTTATTCCCGCTGGAATGAGCAGCTGCTGGATACTTCTCTCCCGCATTACGATGTGGAGGGCGCGACACAGCTTGTTACGCCTGCGGATGGAAGGCAACCAAACGGGTGCGGCATTTCCATGGAAAAAGCGAAGGAACAGGCGGAAGCAATCGTTGCCCGGATCGCCCCGCATATGGTTTACGCGGGCTGCGGCATCAAGACGGAAAATGCCAGGCAATCCCTTCATCCCGGCCAGTACAGCACCGACGTCGATCCCACCGGCCTCCGAGAAGCATGGGTTTTCTACTATACGCCCATGTATGACCTGCCCTGCAACTTCGCCAAATCGGGGCTGGCCACTTATAACTATTCCGTGAGATGTCGGGAGGAATCGCTCTGCGTCATCATGGACGATGAAGGAGTGCAGGATCTGTACTGGTATCAGCCTTATGACATTGTTGGCACGCTACAGGAAAATTGTTCCCTTTTGCCTTTCGATTCCGTGATGCAGGTTGCCAGGAGCATCCTGCCCCTGACTTTGGCTTCCTATGAACGGGAGGGCACCGGAGCCAGGGCGAGGATTACGGACATTCGCCTGGGGTATCTCCGGGTGATGCGGCCCGATCAGCCGGACACGCTGACGCTGATTCCCGTTTGGGATTTCTATGGTACGGTCACATTTAACGGCGGCTATGTTCAAAACTGGGCCTGTCATAGCTGGCTGACCATCAACGCTATGGACGGTACGGTCATTGACCGGCAGTACGGATATTGAGGTAATGCCATGAAATCCATATTCTATGATTTGCGCCGCGCCATCGCGGGGCGCTGGTTCCTTGTGGCCTTGTTTGCCACCACCGCGGCGCTTTACCTCTCCATCGGGCAGGTCACATACAGCCTGATCGGGTATCTGGAAAGCATTAAATGGCAAGAGGAAAATTTCTGGTATTCCCTGAGCGACCTGCTGGTACTGGGCTTGCAGGGGGATTTTGGGATGCTGACCCTGCCCGCGCTGTCCGCCCTGCCCTTCGCGGCCCAGGCGCTGCATGAGATCAAAAGCGGAGCCATCCGCCCGGCAGTATTCCGAACAGGAAGAACGGCCTGGATCGTGGGAAAAGCAGCCAGCTGCACCCTCAGTGGGATGGTGCTGCAAGGAGCGGCGGTGGGCATGCTGTACCTGATCCTGAATGGCCTTATGCTCTGCATTGCAGGGCAGGGCTTCCCCTGGGGAGAGAACGCGGCGTTCTGGCCCATGCTCCTGCGGCGGATGCTCTGCGGCGGCATCTGGGCAGGAGTCGGCTGCGCGATTGCCCTGGCGACGGAAACCGCTTCCGCCGCTTATCTGGCTCCGCTGTGCCTGTGCTATGCCCTCATGATGATCGGCACACGCTTTTTCCCGGATGCTGTCATGCTTAATCCTATGCAATGGGTGGGCGGTGCGGTCTGGCTGCTGGTGATCTTACTGGTTATCACGGTTTCCCTCCAGGCCCTTTTCCTGAAGCGAGGTGTAGAGAAACATGCCTAAGAAAGTGGTTTTCGGGAGAGCGCGAGAGGGGGCTTTTGACTCAAAAGCCCCCTCTCGCAAAAGCCTTCGTTCTCCTCTCGTTTGCGCAGGTTGGAACTTGTACAGTCTACGGAAGAATCCACGGTTTTATATGAGCCTGCTGCTGGGTTTTCTGCTTTGCTGGCTGCTGACAGATAAGACCATGGCCATCAGCAGGACGTATCTGACCAACGTGCAGATCGTGGAGCCCTTCGTTTGGTGCTATGCTGACGGGAACAGCATCCTGTACGCCGCCCTGGTGATGATGCTGATGCTGTCCGCGTTTCCCCGGATGGATACCCCCGCCAGCTACCTGATCTTCCGCACCACCAGGCTCAATTGGCTCATCGGACAAATCATTACTGTGTTCGTCCTAACCTTCGGCTATTGCCTGATGATTTTTCTATCCTCTATTGCCATGTGCATCGGCTGCAACGTGTTCACTGCCGACCATTGGAGCGAAACCGCCACCATGCTGTCCTTTTCTCCCGCCAGCTTTGAAGTGGCGCTGACCGTCATGCGAAAGACCGTCAAGCTCACCACGCCCTGGGGCTGCTGCTATCAGATTTTCGGGCTGCTGTTCCAGTATGTACTGCTGCTTTCCATGATTCAGCTGTTGTTCACGGTACTGAAAAGCAAAAAGGCGGGTATCATCGCCGCCCTGATCCTGAATTTCGCCGGGTTTGTTCTGACCCCGGATCGGTTCATGACTTGGCTGAACCTGCCCATGGAGATGCGGTATTACGCCAATCTGCTGTCAGCCTGGCTGTCGCCCCTTCAGCACGCCACCTATACCATGCACAACTTCGGCTACGATCTGCTGCCCCGGCTGCATGTTTCCTATTTAATCCTGGGCGGGACCACGGTGGCGATGATCGCCCTGTCCATGCTCAAAATGCGCACGTTCCAATTCAGCTTCACAGGAGGATTTTCCGATGAGTGAGTCATTTAAGGAAATAATGGATGATTTAGTATCATTCTTCAAAGATTCCGATCCTAACGTTGCAGTGATTGTTCATCAAGTTAGTAAGTCGTTTGGGAATGAAACGGTACTTAAAAAAGTATCCCTACGGTTAGAAAAAGGCAAGATCCACGGAATCATTGGCCGTAACGGCAGTGGAAAAACCGTGTTGATGAAGTGCATTTGTGGTTTTTTGCAGCCAACGAGGGGAGCAGTAAAAGTGTTTGGAAAAATGATCGGCACAGACTGCGATTTCGCTCCCGATACCGGGATGCTGATTGAAACACCGGGCTTCCTTACCCATGAAACGGGCATGAATAACCTGGTTTGGCTTGCCAAGTTGGGAAAAGGCGCAAGCAAAGAACGGATCAGGGATTTGATCCGCATGGTTGGCCTTGACCCTTCCATGAAAAAGAAGGTGGGTCAGTATTCCCTTGGGATGCGCCAGCGCCTGGGCATCGCCCAAGCCCTGCTGGATGATCCCGCCCTCCTGATCCTGGACGAACCCATGAACGGCCTGGACAAAACCGGCGTTAAGGACATCCGTGCCTTGCTGCTTTCCCTTAAAGAGCAGGGAAAAACCATCCTGCTGGCCAGCCATTTTGCCCAGGATATTGATGAGCTTTGCGATACTGTACACGAAATGGATCAGGGCGTCATAAACGAAGCCTAATAAAGTATATCGTTTTCATGGATGAACCTTGTTTTGCTGATAAACGGCCAAAGCCAGACGCTCGACGCAGAGCAAAGGCTGTCATATAGGGAAGTGAAATAAATGGCGGATGGTATTTGGCTGCCTTGTCCCGTCTGTAATCGAAGGACAAGAATTCAAGTACATGAAGATACAGTGCTGATCCATTTTCCTTTGTATTGCCATTGGTGCAGAAAGGAAAGCCTGGTTAACCTATTCAACTTGAAACTGTATACCGTTCAGAAATGAAATAAGCCTGCATTCCCTTTACGACCGGCAATGCAGGCTTATTTTCTGGACAGTGTATATCCGTTTTCTCCGCGTGATGATGCAAGAAAGATCAAGGCCATGTTCATGATGGATTGGGCTTCGCTTTCTGAACAATCTTTCAGGACTTCAAACAGCTGATATAAAGTTGGCGCAGCTTCAGCCTGTTCATGATTGAAAATTACTCTCGCATCTATTTTCAATACACGGATTAGTGGATAGATCGTGCTGAATTTGGGATTTGTTTCGCCTTTCTCGATCTTGATGATGGTTCTTTCCTCAATGCCTGATTCATCTGCAAGCTGCTCTTGTGTCCATCCTAAATGGGTTCGGGCACGGAGAATAACTTCTCCCAGAATCTGTGCCTGATCCTGCATTGCGCTTCACCTCAATGTGTATTCTACAATGAAAAAGCACAATTTTGAATGTACGGCAATTCACTGTGATATGACGCGCAATACAGATAGGATGATGTGATTGAGAGAAAAAGTGCCTTGGTATGGGACTGATTTGGGTTTTATCTCCCAAATGAAAGCCTCTTTATACTCTCGCATGATGTTCACTTCACCCTGATTCTTTTTCAATCTGAATTCTGCTTCATTCATATTTCAAATGCCTGCTGCCCATGTAAAAAGCAGCGGGCATTTTTCTATGCTCGCGCACCACCATTGCATTGGCCGTTAAAAGGCCAATTTTGGTCCTTACTTATTCAACTAACACACCTTACAATAACGGCGGTGATGCAAATGGATCGAGAAGTATTTACCCAACGGCTGAGGCAGCTCCGAGCCGATTGGGGGTTATCCCAGGCGGCATTGGCGGACGGCTTGTGCGTCAGTCGTTCCTGCGTGAAGAACTGGGAACTTGGGGACAGTACGCCTACCATGGAAATGCTGGGGGATATTGCCCTGTTCTTCCGGGTTTCAACGGATTATCCGCTGGGCCTGGATGAAAGGGTATGTATTCAAACCAACTTTCTGTCGGATCGCGCTGTTTCCGCTATCACCGGCTTGATTCGGACGATTGAAGAAGAAAAGCAGGAGCAGGAAAAGAAAGAGAAGAAGTCCGAAAGCAAGCGATAAATTCAACTACAGTTATGTGGCTCGCCAAGCCGAGCGAACCTTGACAACTGAACATCAGGCGCTATAGATCGAAGCACATTATTTTCTATGCTGACGCTGGGGAGCGTGTCCTCCCCGGCGTCGGCTTTGCTGTTTATCAATCCATGAAAGAAGTGACAATATGAACAACATACAGACAGATCACAAGATCGGCATGACGGTGGATGAGGCAGCCGCCTATACCGGTATTGGCAGGAATACAATCCGTTCTCTCATCAAAAATGAAAAGCTGCCCGTCCTGCGGATAGGCAGGAGGATCATCATCCGCATCGACGTGCTGGATCGGTTTCTCATCACCAATCAGGATATCAACCTGCTGGATTTGGATAAAGTGATGCGGGTGAATTGAAAAGACATCCTTGACATCGTTGCGGAGTGGATCAAATTCGGTTATAATGGGCTTGCACGACACAGCAGACCTTGCCGAACAGAAAGGAGCAATCACCATGGCAAAAGGGTCTGTGAGGAAGAAAGGCAAGAAGTATTACTACCGTTTTTACGTTGAGGACGAAAGCGGTAAAATGGTGCAGCGGGAATACGCCGGAACGGAGAGCAAGTCCGAAACGGAATCCATGCTCCGAAAGGCGATGGAGGATTACGAGCAAAAGAAATTCGTCGCCAAATCGGAAAACTATATCTTGGGTCAGCTGCTGGATATATGGGTGGAGGAAGAACTGAAACCCAGCAATTTGAGCAACGGTACGGTGATGTCCTACATGGGCACGGTAAGCAGGATCAAGACCTATCCCATCGGCAGCCGGAAGTTATAGTAAACGACATTAAATTTTTTACTTTACAGTAATTAGGAGAGCGTGTTATACTTCCTCCTGAAGGAGGCGAGGACATGAATCTGAGGAAATATAGCACCGATCCGGCGATCCTGTTGGAGCAAGGCAAAGCAATAATGACGTCATCGGATGAGTCAAAGTACCTGTTTCGCGTTTTTGCAGTCAATATGGTTCTTTCCGGCACTCCTGCCTCCCAGGTTGGAGCGTCAGCGGGGTATACCAAGGCAGCTGTTACAGGCTGGGTGAAAACAGTGGACGAGAAAGGGTTTGAGGCGCTCCGACCACAACGGCGTCCCGGGCGGCCTTCTAAGCTTTCTGAACAGCAACTGCAGGAGATAGATGCGGTCATCCAAACCGATCCTAAAGAACAAGATCTCAAGGTATGGGATGGGCCGTCGCTTTCTGCCTATATCAAATCACAGTATGGTGTTGATATAAGTATCAGGCAATGTCAGCGGTTGTTTCGGAATCTCGGATATTCGCTTATACGTCCTCAACCCTATCCCAGCAAAGGGAACGATGATACAGAGGAACGAATTGCTTTTAAAAAACCGAACCGAGATAGAGAAAGACGAGTCCCTGATCCTTGTATATCAGGATGAGGTACATTTTCAGATTCAAACCACTGTGGCTTCCGGGTGGTACAAGAAGGGAAGCGCTCCAACCGTAAAGTCTTTTCCCGGCCGCTTCAAGACGTCATACAGTGGATTTATTATTCCTGAAAACGGAGTACTGTTTACAGCAAAACCGGAAAAGTTCAACTACGAGACGACCATTGACTCCATCCGCTCCTTCCTTACTGCGCATCCTGTACCCGAAGGCAAAAGGTATGCTTTGGTGATGGATAATGCCCCCTGGCACAAGAAAACGATGCGGCTTATTGAGGAGGAAATGCTGCCAGAGTATGAAGACATCAGAAAATCCGTGGCTTTCGTCAAGTTACTGCCTTACTCTCCGGATCTGAATCCGATTGAGCAGGTATGGCGTATAACGAGACGAGAAAACACGCACAACGTTTTCTTTTCCTCGCTATCGCGCCTGGAATCAAAGGTGGATTCAGCCTTTGCTGCTTGGGCTGCGCCTAACAACCAACTGAAATCTCTGTGTGCCTTTAAGTAAAATTAATTTTGGCGTTTACTATAGATTATCAATCGAGAATAAAAAAAGCCCCTATCTGCTGCGTTATTTACCCTTTGTGGTAAAACTAATGCAGATAGAGGCTCTTAGTATTTTTCGATCTAAAACCGTACTTTCCCAAGTGGCATGTTTATTTTAATGTTCATCGGAGTCCTTATTTTTAAAAGGATTTTCTGAAGCTTATTTAAGACTCTTGTGTTTATTTACCTTGCGGTAGCGGAAAATACTATAGCACAGAAACAACAAAAATCAAGATTTGTGCTTTTCATAGCATAAATTTTTATATTTCGACATTTTTTCAAAGAAGAGTATATAAATACTTATTCAATCACAGCCTGATCATGCCTTAACGCTTCATTTTTAAAAGCCCGCATTACGCGGGAATGAGCCTGGCGAGCAGCACATTCGGTGATGTTTAGTGCTAAAGCAATCTCAGCATAAGGCATATGATACAGGTGACGATAAAGAAACACTCTTTTATAATAATATGGAAACCGCTTCATTACGCGGCTGAAAATATCTGCTGCAACAATATAACTTACTCTCTCGTATCCGGCAACAGAAGGGAAATTCGCCGAATACAATGCACAACGCTTCATCATTCCGTAGTATTGGCTCATATGCTTCAGCGCTTTTCGCTTCGCAACCGTCTTCAGCCAGGAAATCAATCTGTCTGGGTTCTTTATCTGTTCTGCTTTCAGCATGGCTTCCAAATAGGCGTCCTGTAAAAAATCTTCTGCCATATCCTTTGAAATAGTATACTTCCGAATAAACAGTATCATTCCATAATGTTCTTTGGGCGTTATGGCTTCAATTCGTTGTCGAATCTCTCCAACAGACATATATCCACCCCTTTCGGCGCATAGGAATGAAGAAAAAGGTTGGCTTTATTCAATATTCTGTTTCTGTATCTGCTCAAGGTGGATCAGGCGCAGAATCCGAAGGGATTATCCGGCAATTGCAGGATCATGGAGAGAGAATATTGCTGAATATAGATTTGCTTCATCAGCCATGCTTCCCGATCAGGTAATGATAAAAGGATAGCATTAAATAATTCAATACAGGTCCTGCAATTGCTCAGCGCTGTTTTATACATGTGAATCATTTCTTTCGATTGCCCATATTGGTTTTCCTGCAATTGAAGCGCAATCCTCTCTGTTGTGCTTCCGAAATAGGATTTTGTAGCGGGAAAGCCCGATATTGGCCGATTCAAACTCTGCGATAATATGTCTTCTGCTTCTGATTCATTCAAATCATTGAAACGCTCAAGCTCCGCGTTTAAATAATGCTCCAGCGCCAAATGCTTCAAATGGTTTTCAAACAACCACTTTGCTTCAATCATCCCGTGATGCTCCTTTCTCTTTTGGATAGGTTCCATGAATCAGTGCCAAGGGAATGCCTTTTTGTGACAAAAAACTTAAAATTTTTTTCTTTTTAACTCCAACTAAAAAAACTCTTTCGTGGAAAAGTGACAGCAGCTGCAAAAGAAAAAAGACATCGATCCCAAATGACCGATGCCTAAACCTATTGACATGATGCCATCTTTCACTCAGAGAAGGCTTGAAGTATATTGTGGCTTTCCAAATCCAACAATTCGGGTATCCTGTATTTGATATGTCCGGCTGGCTACTTTTCCTCCGCAATTCCCTTCTATGGTTGTAAGCGTTTTATCTGATATGGAACAAACAATACCAACGTGATTCACGTTCACATGAACACCAGCATTGTTCCACCGAAAATAAATATAGTCCCCGGGAGCGGGGACATAAGCCTGTTCGATTTCTGTTATTTCCGTTGGCAATGCTCTAAGGGCTGGGTATGCACGGATCATTCGCCGCTTATGGGCCTGGTTTTTAAAGAAGAACCCACCGCTGTTTGGGTTTGTTGCGAACCACACAATGCCCCACCCACAGTTTCCCTGATTGGGAATCCTGTCTTTCGGCATACCGGCGTGCATAGGCAGCCAATCCGCGAAACGGTGGCACCATTTCCCATTATATCCGTTAAAATAGAAGGATTTATCCCGACCCAGTTCTGGAACCGACATAAAGAACATCCGTTTCACAATACTTTCAGGAACTCGCTCAGGAAGAAGTTGAACAAATTCCGCCTTCACAAATGCCGGCTCTCCGCGATAGAGCGTTTCATACCAGCCTGCAATGGACGGTTTTATTAGCGCAATTCGATTGATGGGCCAAACGCCGTCCCAGCGAGATGCGGATAGACTGAGCGCTTTCCGCACGTTTAGCGACGAAGAAAGCACTTTTCCATATTGCCATTCTATTGCTATTTCACCTCCCTCTTGATAGAAAATTACATTTCACTTTGGTTTCAAAAATGTATATAGTGTCTGCTCAACACCTCCAGAGTTGTTGAGCAGACACTAATTAAGGAATTAGAGTGTGTTTCTAAAAGTATATCCTCGCTTTTTTCAGATCTGGAACAGCAGCATCCTTGCCTAATAGTATTTTTAATCCACTCAATTCCCTTATTATATAATCATCTATATGAGTAACCGCAGCTTTATGAGACGACACGTTTTACTTCATATACTTCTCCATTATGTATATCAAGAATATCAATGAATCCATAAGTCTTGCCATCTATAGGAGCAGGCGACCGTCCTGCCAGGGTTAAGCCCAGATGTCGCCTGTAAGCAAATTTCCAGTCATTTGGATTTTATTTCTCTTTCGTCCCAGGCTTTTTCCCTGCTGTCCAAATCCTCCATGATACGCGCGATCTTGCCTTTTTCTTCGCCCACCCAGGGGAAATAGGCAATCTCTATTTTTCTCCCAACGTGAAAGAGGGGAGTCATGAATTCTTTGATCCTGTCCCAGTCCAATTCCCATAAGGAGCGAGCAAAGTATTCCCGATACGTGTATCTTGCCTTCAAGGGATTCCCCCACAGGTTGTCGGTCATTTGCAGCCAAACACCATGCACGGGGCCCTGATCATCCACCGCTGCCCATGCGCAGGGAGCGTTTTGAGCCACTTCCTGCGCTGTACCTGTTTGAGCGATCATATCATCGGACAAGAACTGCAGCCAGTGAAAGCCCGGCACGCAGCGCTCAAATTCCATGGGCGGATCAGATTTGGCCCAGAATTCAAATAAGTCTCGGCAAAAAGGGTCCATATCCATGTGTGCATAGGTTGCCCGCAGATTTCTTCTTATGCGGATCATTTGGTCCCGCAGCCAATCGCAGCCAAGCAGTTGGACCACATCCTTTGGTATAAATAGACCGAGCCATCTGTCCGGCCCTCTGAGGGGAGATGTATAGATTGCAGGCCGGTGGATGAAGGCCGAAAAGCTCACGCTTCGCGGCATTTTGTATTTCGGTATACTAAAATAGAAATCTCCATCGATTAAGAATAAGCCGTTCTCAATGAAATACGGGGAGGTATTCAGGGAAATTTTGCCGTAGTGTTTATCAATGTTGGAATCTATCCATTCGGGGAATGAACGCAGCGCCTGATCCAGCGCCTCTATCTCCCCAAGTAGCGCTTCTTCATAGCCTTCCCAAAGGCGCGGAATATGAAACAGGATCCTTGCGAGTTTTGACTGGTACGTGATGCGGGAGCTGTGCTTCATGCGACTTTTCTCCTTCATGATCAATGATCTGCAATTGATTAGTAAGAACAACATGTTTCCATGGTAAACTGTTTTCCGACTCCACCACCTCCTCCAGCAAAAGCTGCGCCAACACCAAAAACAAGAATCGGAATTCCATATTTCAATATTGTACCAGTAATTGGTTTGGTTTTTTTTCCTTCCCTACTTTCTCCAAAAACAGGGTTTGATTTCTCATCAATGTTATAATTATAATATGGAGCCACTTGCATTGCATACTCTGGTTCTGGGATAAAAACATAATACACGACACCGATATCATAATCTGGAATAGCTCCATTTAAAACAAAAACTATTCCTTTTGCGCCGAATAGAGTGGCAGAAAAAGGTTTAATTACAACAGGATAACCTGGAGAAAACCCAGTGTTATTTGTATATCTCTTTATTTGTTTCGCTCCTGATATGAATCCATATAATGAAAGTGGCTTCACTTCCCATACATGATTATATGCATCAACAACATCTGGAAATCCATATCCACCATGTCTTCCAGCTCCTTTAATACTTACAGACGTAATAGGTTCGCTATTTCCATTAACATATATATTTACTTCCTTTACAACATAATTATGTAACATGGTCATTGCCGAAATAAAAAAGCGAAAGTAATCGGGATCGCAACCATTTTTGTCACAGGATACAATAGGACTATTATTACAATATGCGAATAAATGAAGTTGTAGTTGACTATCGGAATTAATAAATCTCTTCCAAATAGCATTGTAATACCGAGTACAAAGATAATACAATCCAGTTTCTACATCATATACATACCCCCTGTATCTGAAGGGCTGAACAGTACCCAAGGTGGAAGCGAGAGAACCGGTGGTGGAGAGGACCTTGCCCCACGCATCGTAAGTATATTTGACCACCTCCGTGCCACTGGTGTTCAAGATGCCCACAATGTCTCCTTGGAGATTGTGGATGTAGGCATACTTGGTGCCGTTGAACTGCACAATCGCCGGACGGTTTCCGGCATCATACCAAAAATGCAATGCATTGCTTCCCTGGGTCATGTGGACGATGTTCTTTCCATGCAGGGTGTAATTGGTCACCGTGCCGTTGACAGTTTTCTGTACCCGCAGCCCTTCGCTGTTGTACTTGAACGTTGCCGTGGTGCCGCTCTTGCTCATTTGCTTGAGCTGCCGGCCCTTTTCCCAGGTGTAGCTCCAGGTGCCGTCACTGGTTGGATTGCCAATGACGTCGCTGGTCACGGTGTAGCTTGTCGCAGCGTTGGTGCCTACCTGCACACTGTACTGGGTCAGCTTGTCCTTCCAATTGCTGTCCCCGTAGGTGTAGGTCACGGTTTCCCGTACAGTGCCTACCGTCCCGGTGGTGTAATCGTAACGTTTCCTCGTCTTAATATTGCCGCCCAGATCGTAGGTGTATACCCAGGTGGTGCCGGTCGTTCCGCTGGTAGGATCGTTCTGGTCGTTTACCCGGATCAGCTGGCCCAGATTGTCATAAACATAATAAGTGGTCTTGCTGTTCTGGGTAACGGAAGCGATATTCCCCACATCATCGTAGGTGTAGGAGAAGTTTTCGCCCGTCTGCGAAATGCCGGAAATCAGGCTGGTGGTGGTGCTGCCGTTGTGACTGCCAGCCAGGTAGCTGTAGGCCGTGGAATAGGTGCGGTTGGCAGAGCTGGTTCCGAACTTTACGCTGCGGTTGCTGCTCCGGCCGATTCCGTCATAGGTGTATTCCACCTTGTTGTAATCGTCGCCGTAGGTCAGTTTGGTGGGCTTGTTCTCGGTGTCGTAGGTGAAGTCCGTCCGGAACTGCGTCTTTCCAGTGCCGACCCATTCCTTGAAGGTTTTCAGGTTGTTGTACTCATCGTACCACACCTGTCCCGTGTACACATGGCTGGTGCCTTCCGTGGTGGTGATCCGCATAGGCCGGTTTTCCACATCGTACTCGCTGTAAACGATCCGGTTCAGGATGCTGTCTACCAGCTTGGCCACCTGGCCGTTGGCCCCGTACTCGAACTGGTACGTCTTGGCGTTGCTGCCGTCAACCGTTACCTTCGTGACCCGCTTGTAATCATCATACTCATAGGCCACAGACTGCGGTACGCTGCTGCTGTTGTTCTCGTAGGTCACTTTCGTCAGCGTGCCATACTTCAAACTGCCTGCCGTGGTGTTGTAGGTGTTGGTGGACAGCGTCTGGGTCCCGACTTTTACAATGGTCGGACGGTTCTGGGCGTCAAAAGCGAAGTTGTACGATACATCGTTGTCGGTGTTGGCGTCCGTGTTGTGTTTGACCTGGGTCAGCAGATCGCCGATATAGGTGTAGTTGTTCTTGTAGGTGCTGCCGCTTACCGTGGTGCTGACACCGGTATTCCGCTTCAGGCTGTCGTAGGTGTAGCTGACAGTCTGGTTGTTGGGGTCGGTCACGGAGGTAACGGTGCCCTTGTTCGCGTCCGTTACCGTGGTCACCGTCTTGCCACGGGCGTCGGTTTGGGAGGCCACATAGTTGGGATAATCGGTATCGTTGTACGCGGTGGTGCTGCCAATCACCAGGCTGCTGCTGTTGTTCCGGGTCTTCGCGCTGGTGGGGTTGCCCTTGCTGTCATAACTGTATTCCTGCCAGATGCTCAGCGGGGATTTGCTGGTGCGCAGCAGGTGCTTCTTCTTTTCCGCATCCGTGCTGCCCCAGGTCTGCGTGTACTGCGCCGTGCCGGGCCGCCCGGGCTGCTGATATGTCAGCATGTTGTTGAAGGAATCGTAGGTGGCGTGGCTCTGCAGCGCCGCCAGATTCTTCACGCTGGTCACATTGCCGCTGGTGTCGTAGGCGAACGTCTTGCCGAATTCTTCCTTGTGCAGGAACAGGTTGCTGAACTGTGCCTCGTTCAGGTTGTTCTGGTACGTGATCACGATCATCACGTCGGTATAGTTACCTGGCATCACAATCGGGATCGCCCCGAACTGCCAGCCGGACCATTCCTCACTCCACTGCACCTTGCCTACGCTGGTATAGGAACTGCCGATTTTCGCGCGAATCTCCATTTCATACCGGCAGGGCGCGGAAGCAGAGGCAGGCGTCCGCGGACGGGAATAGTTGGCGCTCCAGCCGCCCGCTACATAGGTATCGCCGCTGCTGCCGATGCAGGAAAAGTACTGGGAGAAGGTTTTGGTCTTGCCCGCAGCGCCTTTCACACGCAGCACACGGCCCGTCAATTCGGTGGGACGCCCGCTGATGATATTGCTGCCGCTCACCAGACAATCATCCGCCGCCACGTTTTCGCTGCCTGCCGTCCACCCGGTGGGCACGCCGGAAGAATTCATGGTGAACGCGCCGTTCTGCAGCAGGTTATACCGGTTTGCCACCGGGCCGTCTTCCACCTGCGCCGCGTCTACCCATACGCTGCCGATGCCCTCCGTCGCCATCATGCGCACCGTGACCGTGGTAGAGGTGGAGTTGGAAGGAAGGGTAAACGGCAGGAAGATCCGATCCCAACGGTCTGTGGACACCGCCGTCGCGCTGTCTGTATTGACAGTCGTGCCGGAGCTGTTCTTGTACTCCACCCGGAGCTGGACTGCCGCCGCGTTTGCCGTTCTGTAGTAGCAGGAGAAGGTATAGGTTTTGCCTTTGGTCAGCGTTACATTCTGGTATACGGTCACCTGGCCTGCCGTGCTGGTTTTCTCCAGCTTGTAAGCCCGGCCGCCGGCATATACCTGCTCGCTGTTGTACGCCCCGCTGCCAGACGCCCCGTTCAGGAGGGCGGAAGTCCAGTCCGAATTGACGGTCAGGAAATGATGGTTCTTCAGGTAATTGTTCACGGCCCGCTGCATCTTGGACGTATATTCCGGATGGTTCAGCGGCATGGAGGAAGAATACCCCGCAAAGCATCCGTACCCCAATCCGTCGTTTACCGATGCCACATTTCCCGCGTCATTGAAATGATACACCAAGGTCTTTCCGGCTGTCAAGGCGCTGCTGCTGGTAGGAATCATTTCTGTCACAGCGGTACGGCAGTCTCCGTATTCGTACTTCCTCCCGCCGCAGACCGCGCCGTTCTTGTCCTTGTACGTTACCAACGTAACCCGGTACGGTTCCTGACTGGTATAGGTAAATTCCAGAGAACTGTTGTCATGATTCGTCATCTTGGTCAGCAGCCTGGTAGTCGAGTTATAGGCATACTGAACATATTTGCCGTCCTCATGGGTGATCTTGGTGAGTTTATCACTGGATAGAACAGAAGTTACATCGGCCATGCCAGGCGCGGTAATTTTTGTTGTAGTCAGCGTGGTGGTACGGTTTGCGCCATCTTTGATGGCGGTAGTCAGGCGGCTGCTGTTGTGGGTGAAGGTAACGGTATTGCCCAAGGCGTCAGCCATGGTCTTGATCATCTTCACATTGCTGTAATTGTTATTGAATTCAGCGGTGGGCAGATCAAAGGTCATGGTGTTGTCGCCTTTGTCGGTGATGGTGGCGGTGGAACCGGAAATGGTCAATTTCAAGGACAGGCCGGACAGATCGTTCCAGGTGCCGGAGGTCTGCTTGAAGTGATGCCGGGTGCCGTCCCCGTCCATATATACATAGTGCAGAACAGAGCCAATCGTCTCTCTATGCAGGGTCTGCTGGGAGGAATATTTCCAGCCGTAGCCTGCGCCGAAGGGGTTCACATCATGATAGCAGCTGTTATAGTAACGGGTCACAGAGAAAGGCATCAGGCTGCCGTTCATATTGGTATCCTGATGGGCCACCACCAGATTGCCGTTAAACAGGCCCACATAAGCGGTACCCGCTCGGCCGCAATTGTGGCTTTCCTGCGCCAGATACCCTTCCAGACCGGCCAGGCTGATATAGTCAATGGTTACATAGGGCTTGTAGTAGGTAGCGCCCATGGCCCCCAGCTGCACCAGGCCTTCGTCGATCATTTCAAGCCGCAGGCCATGATTGGTTCCCGCGTACCATTGACGAACCTGATTGGCGATGTTGAAGTTGACGGCAGTACCTGTACTGCCGGCGTTGGCATACTCCAGATACTTATCGCTGACATTGACTTCGCCATTGGTCGCCTTGGTGTAGGTGATGGTTGTAGAACTCCAATCATCCAGCACTTCCCGCAGATAGACATGCTTCCCACCATTATCCGCGGTAGACTTCATGGTCAGCGTTGCGGCAGTGACGTAATAGGAAGAATCAATTACGGGCAAAGAATCAAAGCGCAGGAAGGTATAGCATTCACCCCAGTTATAGTTATTATGGGCGATATTGGTGCTGTAACCGGTGGCAGGATAGTTGGTGGACGGATTCTTGGAGGTGACATACGCCATGGAAACAGCGTCGGTGGTTTGTTCCGTTTCCACAACAGGATCCAGACGGACAGGGAAAGCGGCGTTGGCGGCAAATTCCTTATCCAGTTCCACGATCCAGGCCCAATATCCCCGATCCAGTTCCTTCAGGGCAACATGAGCACTGCCACGCACAGGATTGCCCTGTTCATCCATAGCGAAGGGCGCGGGAAGGCGGAAGATGATCTGCTCTTCATCCATGGCCAGAACGTCGCCGTTTTCCTGCTGAATCAGGCGCAGATCAGGCGCATAGAGATGGAACTCCACAGGACGGACTGCCTGATCATTCTTAAAGACGAGGGTATCCTTGAAGCGGCCCGGCAGAATCTGGGCAGTCATATCCACGCCGGGAAACAGTTCGGGATACTGCACGGTGCTTTCCAGGACGCGATCTTCAGGATGGCGGGGGAACAGAGGGAGCTTTTTCTCTGTCGGAATTTCTTCTTCCGCTTCCACAGGCTGTGCGTCCGGAAGGATCCAGGACAAAGTGTAGGTACCGCGGGACAGAGCGACGCCGCCGCCCGGGGCGAACTGAACGGACAGGTCGGAGGACTCGTTCATCAGGACTTTTTCTTTTCGGGTCAGGGTATGGTCGATCTCTTCCCATTCTCCCTGGGCGTTCTTGATATGGACAGGTTCCGGGTACAGAACAGCCTGGTAATGACCGCCGCCCAGGTCATACAGTTTACTGGTCTGGGTGCGCTTCTCCTTCATTTCCCGTCCGGGCAGCGCGTTGATTTCTTCGTGGCTCAGCATATGTGCATATGCCAAGTTCTCTTGTTTCTCTTTACTCTCCATTTTCTCTTTCTCCTTCTTGACTGATTTTTTTATGAAATAATGTTATAGTTTAATTCTGCATTGGAATCACCGCCTTTCAAGAAATGCCATCCTTCTTCAATCTGCCAAAATGACTGCTTTGCTGTCTCGACATTTTGATTCAAAAGTATTATCTGAATTATATATCGGAGAGGTTAAACGAGAAGTCTGATTCATCGACCGAAAAGATGAAGCTTGAAACTCCCTTATAGTGATTTCTAAAAAGACACCCTCACTTGTTTGCTTTTGGCAAAGATACCCCTCAATACTTATACGATCTCCGGATTTTACCAGCTCGTATACGCGCTGAGCAATTCCACGCCATGCGCTAAGGGGATACTTTTCCCGTTTTTCCTTTCCGGAAGCATTGAGGTGAGTAACGGTTAATTCTAAGGTAACATGAGTAATTTCACTTTCTTTGGATACCATCATAGGAGCTTTTTCAACGATTCCAGACAAGAATACATGATTCATACTTTCCCTCTTTTCATATTTCTTATAACCTATTTGCGTTAGAACAAGACAAAAGAACCTCCTTTCCATAAATTGAGGCGCCATTCTATGTACATAGAGGCAAAAGAAATAAGCCGATGGTTTCCATCGACTTTTTCAATGATATCATAGCATGAATTGGAAGCGACTGTAAAGCACCATCTTGTCCCATTATATTTTATTTTGTTGCAAGGTTCGTTTTTGGTTTGAACCTATTATCATAGTGAAAAAGTTTTATTACCTCAGTTTGTAAACTTTGATGTTTCTTTCTGCATTGATTATTTCCGTATAATCGGCTGGCGGAGCACAGTTTTCTACAATTAAATAATCACTGCAGTAAGATAAAAATGAAAACGAATCATTTACTGGGAAAGGACATGGTATATAGAAATCTGCCTCATCCAGCAATTGCAGCAACTTATTTTGAAGTAAGCAAGGCATATTCTCATACCAAACCAAATTTCCTATAATTGCAATTCGCAAATAAGGATACTTTGCTTTTATTCGTTGCATCATTTCATCTATTCGGAATGATGTTTCTCCGATTCCACAAAAAGCAATGCAACGGAGAGGAATAACTGAATCAAGAAGAAAACAGAGCAAATGCTCAACAGCAGAACAAGTTCGATTAATCCATATGCCACAAACAGTTTCCGTACTGCATAAATCTTCTATTTCAACTTGTGTCACGATCAAATACTCCTTTCCATCTTTTTTAATATTCTATCATATTGAATATAGTTTTACAACTGGTGCTACAAAATAACATAATTACTGTGCTTCGTGCCATACTCATAAAGAAATGAGGAGGCAATGAAATGGCAGTATATAGTGACTTACTCAAAGAGCTTCGCAGAGACAAGAAGTTGACTCAAAAGCAAATTGGCGCGTATTTCGGCATTTCAGGTCCAACATTTTCTCTTTATGAAAATGGGCATCGACGGATGACTATTGATATGCTGTCACAGCTTGCTGATATTTTAGGGACGTCAACTGATTATTTACTTGGTCGAACAGATGAATCGAATCCATATCCAAAGAGTAAAAGGTGCCGATAATGGGAAAACATACTTGAAGTCTATGGAAAGCGATTTGCTTTCCATTTTTTGTAATCAAGAACAAATAATCCTTTATATCCTCTATCCTTTTATGGAATAATCATAATGCTGTGCCTTTTTCTCTTTTATTGCACTATATAATATGAACTGCTATAATTTACATAATCTGGTAGCAATATGTCAATAATTGCATTGTAGAAAAAACTGGATCTCAAAGATGAGGAAAAAATTGAAAGTATACATTTAGATAATTGGAGGGTTGTTTGTGAAAGTAGTTTCTATGTTACTTGCTGGTTTTCGTGGCTACAAAAATTTAATGAAGGTATCCATCGGGGATTTTACTGCTTTTGTCGGAAAGAATGATATCGGCAAATCCACGATTTTGGAAGCGTTAGATATATTTTTTTAATGATGGAAAAACTTGCGGGAAACTTGAAAAAACGGATATCAATAAGGCCTGTCTTCAAGCAGGCAATGATGAAATCGTTATATCGGTTGAGTTTTCGGATCTTCCCGAAAGAATTACCATTGATACAGCGGTTGAAACAACGCTTGCTGCCGAATACATGTTGAATAATAATGGAAATTTGGAAATTGTAAAAATATAAAGACGTTTATTCCCCAAAAGTCTATATTTGTGCCATGCACCAAACAAACCCTTGATCTATCTTGACCCATAAAGATAAATCTGCATAAACTTCAAAGCCTGCTCCGTTTCAAGTGAGTCAGGCTATTTTTATAATTTAATTTTATGCCGAATCAAACCGCCGGAGATTTCGGCGCTTTGATCTGTATGATGTAATTATGGCGAGAGGAAAGGGGGTGAAACTGAGATGCTCGTATTTGAAAGGCGGTTTGATATCATTGTTTATATCATTAGAAATGGATCTGCTACTGCAAAAGAGCTATGCGCTCACTTCGGAGTTGCGGATAGCACCATTCGCCAAGATTTAAATATGTTATCTCAGTATTACCCCATTACACCCATGCGTGGCAACGGCGGAGGCTTTAAGTACAGTGGAAAAAAGCCAATGTTTATGAAACACGCTGATATGCTGATGATTCTTTCTGAGAACATTCAGAAGATGGGTGGAATTGTTGGCTACGACGAGTTACTGATGAAGGATACCATTAGAGTTCTTTTAGCAGTTGAAACTCATGGTAACCAACCATATTTATGATATCTCGCAACGTACCTTGACAACTTCACATACCATATTACAGGTACAGTTCCCTATGGGGAGGAGCGAGAATGACGCTGCGCGACGATGGCATCAGCCGGAGCGGGAAAAGCTGTTCATTCAGCCTGCCGTGGCAAGCAGGCCCGCCATGATCCCTCATAGGTATAATGAGACTTCTTCACAGCCCGTCAATGACTTGGAGGGAGTCCCTGCGGTGTGCGACAGCTTTGGGAAAGCATCGGCACGGTGGGGCTATGTTGCGGGGTCGCCCTCGTCACGGCATTCGCCGCGCCAAGGGTTCGCATGGCAAATGCAAGTATTTGCTCATGCTCGTCTGCCTTTGGCAGACCTCCTATGCCGCCCGCAGCCTGTAATATGCCCTGGCTCCGAAAGGAGCCTGTCGGGGCTGCGTGGCAAATACGGCAAAAAAATCATGATTACTTCGGCTGGCATCAGGCGTATTGCGGTGCGCCTGATGCTGGCTTTCAGAACGCTGGAGGGGAATATGAGCCGATTATCACTTGAAGAATTACCCAGCGTAATGACAGTGGATGAGGTCAGTTCAGTTCTTGGGATTTGTTCCAAAACCTGCTGTAAACTCATCAGAGAAAAACAACTGCATGGCGTAAAAGTCGGGCGTTCCTATCGGATCGCCAAATCAGAATTATTCCGCTTTCTCAAGGTTCTTCCGAATGATCGTGAAGAACACAGAAGCAGCCAGTATCAAACAGATATATTCAGGGAGGGATAGCCTTTGAAACCGACATCGTTGACTGAAAAGGATGTGCCGTTGTATAGTCAGGATCAGGTGGTGCAAATTGTTGAAATTGCGATTCAGAGTTTGCAGCGCCGCGGGGAGCAAAACAATCCCCGCGTGAACCTTGACAACGAAATAGCACAGATTGATATGTCGCCAGGCACAAAACAAACCTTAACGGTCAGCGAAGCGGCTGAAATCCTGGGAGTGTCCAAACCGATGGTGTACAGCCTGATCCGGGACGGAAGTATTCCGGCCATCAACGTGGGAAAGAAAATCCTGATTTCTAAGCTCGTGCTGTCCGTTTGGTTGAAGAACGGAGGACATTATGGCGAAGAAACGTGCTAATGGCGAAGGAAATATCTATAAACGCGATAACGGTTCCTGGGAAGCAAGGTACACCGTAAATGGAAAAAGACATTCCATCTATGGAAAAACGCAGGCGGAGGTCAGAAAAAAGCTGACAGAGGCCCTTTCCCAAATTGACCGTGAGGAATACATCGAGGACAGCGGGATGACGGTTTCCCAATGGCTGACCATCTGGCAGCGCGATTACCTTGGAAACGTAAAGCAGGGGACGGCGGATAACTATGAGCTTCAGGTTCGGCTGTATATCAACCCAACCCTTGGAGAAATCAAGCTGTCCGGTCTAAAGCCGCCCGCAATCCAGAAGCTGTACAACAACCTGATTGACGGTGGGCTGAGTCCCAAATCCGTGAAAAACACCCACGGATGCCTGCACAAAGCCTTGGATATTGCCGTCAGGGTGGGCTGTATCGCCAAGAATCCCACGGAAGCCTGCATCCTGCCCCGGATCACCCAAAAGGAAATCACCCCGCTGGACACGCCGGACTTGACGAAGCTGATGAAATACCTGGAAGGTCACGAGCATGAGGCGTTGTTCAAAACCGCCTTGTTTACCGGGATGCGCTCCGGTGAATTGCTGGGGCTGACTTGGGACTGCGTGGATTTTGAAGTCGGCGTGATCCATGTAAAAAAACAGCTTCTCCAACCGCGTAAAAAGGGTTGCGCTTTCAAGTTTGGGACGCTGAAAAATGACAAGCCCCGCACCATCGCTCCTGCACCTTTCATCATGGAGGTTCTCAAGGAACACAAAAAGTTCCAAGAGCGGCAGCGAATGGACGCGGGGGATGTCTGGAACGACGGCGGATTCCCTGATCTGGTCTTTACCCATGCGGACGGGAGCCACCTGTCCCAGCCGACAGTTTGGAAAATTCTCCAGAAGGTTTTGACCGGAGCCGGGATTGAGCATCACCGTTTCCACGATTTGAGACACACATTCGCGGTTTCTTCTCTCCGCGCCGGTGACGATGTGAAAACCCTCCAGGAGAACATGGGGCACTTCACCGCCGCCTTCACGCTGGATCGGTACGCCCATGTGACCGAAACGATGAAAAGGGAAAGCGCGAATCGGATGCAGGCGTTCATCGAGGCCCTCTAAAGCGGTTGGCGTGCGGTTGGCGTATGAGGGGTTCCAAAAATGAAGAAACCCTTGATTTCTCAAGGGTTTCGTGGTGCGGGAAACAGGACTTGAAGTCGGAGCAGGCTTTAAATAGTGCTCAGTCATGTCTAATCCGGGCAAGTTATAAAACCATTTCACACAATTATAGTAAATATCATGTACTCTGATAAAACCCTGATTGGGGTGGATGTTGGGGTGGAACCCCAAAGCCGGAGATGATCTGCTGAGGTGTGCTGCTGATGGTGCAATAGTCAAAACACCTTTCTCCTTCGTCGAAGCTCCTTGAACATTTCCTCCCAAATCAAACCGTGGAACTGGATTCAAACACCTGATACTGGCAAAAGAGTTTGGCAATAAGCTGAAAGCAAACTTAATCCATTTCGGGAGTAAGAGAAATATTATACGTACTATTTTGATAACCACCTGGGGGATTCATGATCACTCGAGCATCCTCGTAGCCAGGAAGGAATACACGAACACCGCTCCGCTTCGGCAGAAGATAAAGCTCGTAATATCCTTCCCCGTTCGTATAAGACTCAATGGAACCGCAGCGCAGACTAACACCGGCAAGCGGAGCGCTCGTAACCGCATCTCTCACTGTGCCACACATAATGCCCTTATCCGTTTCATAGGCGTAATAATCGACTGTGATAACTGGATTCATCTCCACCACAACAATACGCTGCTGGTCACGACTGCATTTTACCCTTGCAAAGTCAACTACATAACCACCAGCTTCATAAACCAGATCCCGTCTACCCTCCGGCACATGAATTTCATAATAACCGGAATAATCCGTGAAAACATGATAATTTTCCCTGTCACTGGCTAGATACACCTCTGCCCCCACAAGTACGGATCCACTCTCCGCATTCGTTACATTCCCTGAAACAACACAGAGAATCGGCTCAAGCTGGATCGTTTCGATCCACTGTCCCCACGATTCCTGTGTCACAACGAAGCCCTCACTCTTATAGCCTTCCAGGCTAAAAGTCAGGGTATAATCGCCCGGCTTCAGATATATTTCAAAAGTACCATCCTCTTTTGACCTGGATGTCACCAGAGTATTGCCCAGCATACAGTTGGACCTTATCTCAACATCAGCCAAAAATTTACCGGTGCTTTTATCTTCAACCAGGCCTCTTACCCAGACCAGGGAGTGCAATTCCTGATCTACGGTCATGATCCGATTATACAGATCCTTTTCTTTATGACTCAAGACAAGACTGGCTACCGCTTTGGCAACCAACGAAATGATCTTCAGCTTTATCAGATACGGTGTCGACTGCACCGACTTGCACATTCCGGCCAGAAGGGTAATGGAAATGGCAAGATCGCCGCAGGACAGTGCAATATCATTATTATATAAGTTGCACAATAGCCGAACGTTGCTGTTCAGCTCGTCCGCCAGTTCAAGCGTGATCTCACTGCTCATATCCTCTGGGGTGGGATGCTGATGATCCAGAATTGCTTGAACCTCTTTCTTGAGATTCAGGCAATGAATTGCGCTGGTAATGGCAGAGGCAATGTTCAGAGTGTGAATAAAACGATGAACCCCTTTGATATTTGCGTTTTGTGCCTTTGCCTTCTCATATTTATCTTCCAGTTCTTTCACACGTTTTTGAAAATATTCAAGCTTATCGAAGAATTCTTTTCCGAGGCCTTGTTCTAATGACTCTTCCTGGGCCATGTTCTGAAGTTCATTTCTGATCAATCTTGTTTTAAACAATAAAAAATTTAGCTGTTCTACCTCAGCATCACTGTATTTTATTAAATTTTCCACATATTCTATCAGACTATCGTAGGAATTCTTTATTCTTTCAACAGCTTCTGCTACATCGTTAAAAACATCCTTTGCCGCTCTAAGTATACGTCTGGAACTGACAGGGACTGTCAAAGACCAGTAGACAGTATCTCCGGATGCATAACGATACGTCACCGTGCTATCCTCAAAAGTGATACGGGTAGCAGAAGTATCCTCCAGTTCCTCAACCGTCACAATCTCAACTCCCTGATCCATCAGATCAACAATCGGCTGTGCTACCTGTAGCGTCATTGAAGGAAAATAATATACAGAACCGGAGTCGCTCTCTACATGGTCGATTCCGACCAGTTCATCCTGAACCGCAGAAGCGGTTTCAGTCAACTGAGCCAGTGATAAATTATACTGCTCTGTAAGTTCATTTAATTCATTGATAAGTTCATTGATCTCGGAAATGATCTGAACATCATCCTCAGTCACAGCCTGATCTAAAGAAATGATTTCCACTGTTTCGTGGGGCTCGGTGTCAATCACCATATCCTCTTCAGCAAGCGTCTTAGCCTCAGCTTCCTGATCCGCCTGATAATAAAGCCCGACATCTTCCCACGGAATGGCATGCTCATCCGCATAGGTGTGTGCATAGGAAGAGGGCGGAGAAACAATAACCACATCTGTACCGGCAAAAGCATTCTCTTCTATTTGCTGAACCGTAAGCGGCACATATATTTTACGGATTGAACTGTCAGCAAAAGCCCTGGATTCAATGACTTCTGTTCCCCATGGAATATCGACCTCATCCAGTGATATATCACCTGAAAACGTTTCTTCTTCAACAGTCAAAATTCGCGGAAGCTGAACTGTATCAGCATAAGCGCCTATAACGGAAGCAAAGCTCATAACGAGCGCCATCAACCAAACCATTCCCTTTTTCAACATCTTCAAATCCCCTTCAAAGCTTCATTCCACGGTATTGAACAAACAGCAATTCGTGATGATTATAACATTCAAGTTGTCGGTTTTACAAATCTGAAAACAAACAGATCATACTTGTATTGATCCTCGATTTCCTCTAATATCCGCTTCATCTCATCTTCTCTGCCGCACCGCCGGATACCGAGAGAGAATACAGCCTGCGAACTCCAGAGAAGAAGGAAACTTTTCAGTTCCTTCACGATATTCAGTTTTCTTCATAGCTTTGCTCATCCTCCTCCGTCGTACAATTCATATTGATGATCATTGCAATAGGTGCAAAGCCCGATGTGTAGGTTTAGTTGTAGGAGTATTTTTCGGCTTTGGAGCATTTGTTGGCTTTGTCGTAGTACTTGGAGTTATTACCATAACAACTTCAGTGGCTTTGGGAACACTTGCAGCTAAAGCTCTGCTTTGACTCTGCAATTCTTTCCCACAGCCAGATACAACAGTAATAAGGAAAAGGACTGTGATAAGCAAGAATACTTTGTTCCTTTTTCTCTATTGGACAGGCATGTTTGCTTTCTGTTTCATTTTAGATCCTCGTTTCTTAACAATAGCATATATTCCCAATATTTCTACTCTTTTCTATGCAATAGACATTATATAATTAAGAATAATCAATGTCAAGACCACTTGCAACCTCGTCACCTTCTACATCCAGTAATAGTCTATGAAACTATATAGTGAAAGGATGGCAAGAATATATTTATCAGTCAACGGTTTACAAGTATTTGAGAATAATACTCGAATCAATAGCTTCCTTCATGTAATTTATGTGTTTTGTCCAATCAATTTATGTGTTTTGTCCAATAATTCGCCTTGACAAAACAGTCTTTTTTTGGCAAAATAAGACGGATTTCAAGCCTTCGACAACATGCTGAACAAGAAAGTTTTCAAAATCATCTGTAAGGGTTTCCAAAATCGATGATTTTCCACATGTAGATATGAAGAGATAAAGAGAGGTTATTAACATTATTAACATCTTGAGCGTGATCTGAGACCAAATTGAAGAATCTGTTGTACATCCCGTCTTCATGTGCGAATTGTGTTTTTTCTGAGCATAAATCTTTTTTTAATAATCGAAAACGATAGTGAGTTATTCAGAAAATGCCCAAAAAGCACACGCCTAAGCTTACTGCACAATGCTGATAACAATCCCTTCTTTGGTTAAGCTGGAACTTTCATTGTTTTTCCGCGTTGGTTCTATAAAGCATTGAATGAAGTTGCTTGTTTCATCAGAATTCATTTGGAATAGAACAAATATAGGGATTATTGAAGGAACGAAAACTTTTCAACGTAAAATGAAGTTCCCGATAACCAGGATGCTATAGCACCCTCCCCTGTATTCAGCCGCATCAGCCATGGTGCGGCTTTTATCATACAGTCACAGTTCCAATATCTGTATATTCCAATGAATTTCCAATGATGAAAGGAGAAACCACAATGAAAAATCTGGATCGCCACACCACTACTTCCCTGTTCCTGGCTGACTTCCTCTCCGACCCTGTGCGCAGGATCATCCTGGCTGTCAGCAAATGCGACCATCTTCAATCCGCGGATAAGCTTCTGGACGAACTCTGCGCTGCCGTGGAAGCCGAAACAAAGCATGTTCTCCGTACAAATCCCGTTGCCTTGAAGAAGATCAGCGAGGATGCCCGCCCCTTCGGTTTCTCTGAATCTGAGCTTTCCCGCAGGCTGAAAATCAAAGCAGGCGACCACACCAACAGGATTGCAGTATGTTCCTGGGATTACAACGCTATGGTATCCCTTATGCTGAGCAAAATCGATGCTGCCGATATCAAGCTGAACGCGCAACTTACCGGCAGGGTATACGAAAAAGCCCGGAAAGCGTTCAGGCTGCTCACAGCGGCGATCATCAAAAATGGCTGCTATGCCGAGATCGACGGCAAAGAACGCCGGTATCGCTTCTTTGCGGCCAGCGCGGGCCAGATGCGCAAGCAGCGCTTCATTCTCATGCGGGATGATGTGTACCGCAGGCACAACGAAGCGCTAACGCTGGGCCTTACAGAAGAAAAGATCAATGCCGCCGGAGGGATTCTGGCTTCCAAATTCCTGCCCTACAAAGCGCTTTGCATGTCCTGCGGTATGGAAGCGGCGTGGTTCGATGTGGATAAGATGATCGTGATCTCTGATCGGGAGATCGATTTAGCCTTCATTGTGGATACTGTAACCACGGATTATGACGTGATCCGCGGGGAAAGAAATGATATCAAGAATCCTATCAATGATGGAATTGGCTTCTATTGGCGGCATGACCCCAACTGGAAACCTGTAAACATTCAGGTTAGGTATGCGTATGTAAAGGGCCTCTTGACTCCCCTGAACTGGGTCAGCCTGTATAAGCTGTATGGGAAAGAGCCGGTTGTACGGGATTTGTGGGGCAAAAAGCATCATCTTATTAAGGAAGGAATCGAGGTCATATTCACTGAATCACAGTTCAAAATGGCGAAAATGTTCAACAGCCTGGAGGAATACCGTACAGCGTGCAAGCAATATCAACGGGAGTTCTGCATTCTGAATCAGGATGGAGAACCAACCCAGCCAGCCGATTTATCCTATCAGATGTGCCAATCGCTGGTTACTGCGTCGGATGATGAACTTGCTTCCCTGGCGCAGAAGTCCATCCATGCCATGCAGAATATGCTGACGCCTGCCGGTGCGCTGAATGTGCTGGGAGCCAATAAGCCTGATTCCTGCCAAAACGGGTTCCAAAAGTCCCTGCGGCTTCTCCCTGAACTGCTGGGCGATGCCTACACTCAGGAAGAACTGGCAAATCAATACGACACCAAGTACCGCAGTGCCAACAGCGGCCGCTTGGAATCCAATGGCCGGTATCACTACATTGTCCCTGACCCCATCGCCTTGTTTGAAGCTTGCTTCCTGGGCAGAAAGCCTGTGGGGGTGCTGAAAGCCGGAGAAGTCTGGGTAAGAAACATTCCGGCAGGGCATCAAGTGGATGTGCTTCGGTCTCCCCATATGCATACCACGGAGCACGGTATTCGTACTGTTGCAAAACGCCAGCCAATGATGGATTTCTTGGATACTGACGCGGTTTATATCAATGTGCATGATCTTCTGCCGCGCCAATTACAGGCGGATTTTGACGGCGATATTGCCCTGGTTGTGGATGATGAAAACCTGGTGAAAACAGCGGAACACTGCAACGCGGACGCAAATACCGCTGTGCTCTATTACGATGCGCAGAAAGCCCCGAAGAAACCGCTGAATGATGACGCCATTGTGAAAGCCATCTTCAATGCCGCCGACTTCAACAAGATCGGCATTTACTCCATCTATGCCGTGAAGCTGCTGGCAAGTGATCAGCCCGATTTGACCACCCTGGCGAAACTGGCAGCAGCAGGGAACTATGCCATCGATGCAGTCAAGACGGGAGCAGCCATTGAGCTTCCCAAGGATATTGAAAAGTCCCTTCGGCAATTGAATAAGCCCCATTGGTGGCGGTATGACCATCAGACCGAAGAACTTCCCTATACCGACGATGCTTATTGGAATGAAGAATTGGACGCTCCAGGGCATGGGGTGATTGACCGCATCGGTAAAATCATCCGGGCTGCAGTGCCCGCGAAAGCTGCGCTGCAAATACCTGCTGATCCGGCATTGTGGCCGAAGATGGTCATAGATCCCCGCAGGAAAACAGTGGTTGGCGTGATCGACATATTCAAGATTTGCGCCCGCAGAAATGCCGCTGCCTGGTCTGAACTCTTTGCCAAGCGTCCTGACCTGCACGAGGATTGGGTGGCTGCCGGAAGCATAGCGGATAAAAGGATCGCAGCCGCAAGGCAGGAAATCATCGATGCCGCAAATGGCGACCTCATGGGAGCCTATGACACCATAACCCGCGGTCTGTTCAAATATCCCAACGAAACCTGCTTCAAGCGCTTCTACTGGCAGGTATTCGGCGACATCACTGCTGATGTTATCCGGAATAACCTGGAATCCATGGAAGCCTCCATCGCATAACGCAAGGTTCACATTCTGGGCATGGAAAAACATGCCCAGCAGTGAGCCCTGCGGCTCTATCGCAGCCAGGGGGCGCTATTTTTCAGGGGCCTGTATTTTTCGCTTCGCAGGGCTCAGTGAAGCACGGTTGACGGATTATCATTATTATGATAAAATTAATCTATCAATCATGATTGGAGGGAATTCCATGTCACAGATCAGGCCTGTATCAGACTTACGCAATCACTTTTCGGACATCTCCCGCACCGTACATGAAACCAACGAACCAGTGATTCTGACGAAGAACGGCTATGGCGACATGGTGGTTCTTTCCTACGATGAATATGAAAAGTATCAGTATGAAATGATGGTGGCACGGGAGCTTCGCGCCGCTGAGCTTGAATCGGAAACAACCGATGAACGTTACACCCATGAGGATGTGATGCAAAGCATCCGTAAACAGATCGAGGCGGTGGGTCAGCAGCATGTATGATGTGGTTTACCTGCCCAAAGCCCGTCAGCAGTTGATGGATGCAGTTTTGTATATTGCGTCAGAACTGGCAGCGCCGCAGGCAGCTGAAAGCCTACTGGATGAAGTGGACAAATGTGTTGATAGCCTGAAGGAAATGCCATACCGCTATGCTGTTTATCACAGCCTGTACGCTATGAAACATGAGATTCGTTTCATCCCCGTCAAAGGCTATCTGCTGTTCTATACGGTGAAAGAGGAGCAAAAGACAGTGGAGGTCTGGCGCTTCCTGCACCAACGGCAAAACACAAAGAAATATTGAAAATATTGAGAAAAAAGCCTGCTGTTAATGGTAGGCTTTTTTTGTACACTCGCGGAGCTCGTGGTTGGAAATTAATAAAATTCATTGGACGAATCACGTCCTGAAAGGAGTAGAACATGAACAAGATGGAAATGATCGGCAACCTGACGAAAGACCCGGAAACCCGCACGGTGAAAAGTATCAACGGTGAAGCCAAGGTAACAAACTTCACTGTAGCCGCGAACGATGGATTCGGAGAACACAAGCAGACCCTGTTTATCAGGGTGACCGCATGGAACGGTTTTGGCGAAATGTGCGCCAAGTACCTGCGGAAGGGCAGCAAGGTGTATGCGGCTGGCCCGGTGACGGTGAACGCCTATATCAATAATGAAGGAAAAGCCGTAGGCCAACTGGAAATGAAGCTGGAAGATATTGAGTTTCTCAGCAGGGCTGGCGATGCTGCTCCTGCTGCTGATGAGGAGGATGATATTGAAAATTTGCTGTAAATCCCGCTGCGCCTCTGGTTTCCGGAATAGAAGCCAGGGGCTCTTTTTGTTTTGGAAATATAAAAGGAGGAAAAGAAAAATGGGCCAGTATTATCATCCGACGATGATGGACGAGGAAGGAAATATCACCTGGGTATACACCCATGACTACCACAACGGCTTGAAGCTGATGGAGCACAGTTACATAGGCAACAGCGTGATGAACGCCGTATTCGGCCAGATCAAAGACCATCCACTGCGCATTGCCTGGATGGGGGATTACTCCGATGAGGAACAGGGTGATCTTTATGAACATAAACTGCCGCGTTCCGAATTCATGCGTGTCTATGATGCTGTCTATGGAAAAGAATACAGCAAACACAAGATTCGTCCTGACCCTATGGTTTTCGATTTGACCAGCACAGACTGGTATCTGGTGAATCACACGCAGCATATCTATCTGAGTCTGGACGCATATGCCGCCCGAAATAAATGGAAAGATTGCTGGAAGAATTGGGAGACGGGTGACATAGAGGAATACGATATGTGCCTGAATCCTTTGGCGCTGCTTGCCGCCTGCGGAAACGACAGGGGCTGCGGAGATTATCATGCAGGATATCCCGATTACAACAAAGTCGGAACCTGGGCTTTTGATAAGATTGAATTGAGTCAGACAAAGCCTGTTAATTACCTGGAAGTGATGTACTCCTTCACTGAACAGCGTAAGGAAGAAAATGCGGCATGATGCTGCCACAAACTATAAAGCAAGGAATGATAAGGAGGAACAAACAATGGCAACCGCAAACGAAAAGAAGGACTTTTTCTCTGTTCTCAGCGCAATCGACTGCTCCAAACTGGTGCAGAAACGCAATTCTCTGGATTATTTGCCCTGGGCGACCACTTGGAAGCTGCTGAAACAGCACTATCCATACAGCACCTACCGGGTGCGGAAAGCTGCCGATGGCCGCAACTACCACCATGATGACCGCACCGCTTGGGTGGAAGTGGAACTGATGCTGGTGGAAAAAGACGAAGAGGGCGCTTTTCATGAGCACAGCATCACCGAAATGCTGGCTGTCATGGACTATGCCAAGCGTTCCATTCCGCTGGACAAGCTGAATTCCACCGATGTAGTAAACACGATCCAGCGCTGTCTGACCAAAGCCTGCGCCCGAATGGGATTGGGTATCGCCATTTACGGCGCAATGGATTTCGACGATCTGCCTGAAGAAAAACAGCCGGTTCCTGATAATGTTGTCGATTTGACCGAAATCAGGGAACGGCTGGACGTAGGCATTAAAAACTACACGAAGGGGATGAGCAAAGAACAGAAGGTGCATTTTGTCAATACCATCATCACCACCCTCCTGGGCGGAGAAAGAAACTGGCGGCTTTGTGAGAACAAAGAAATGCTGGAAAATCTGCTGGAAGTTGTAGAAGGAAGGGCCGCCTGATCGGGCGGCTCTTGTCTTTATCATCCGAAAGGAAGGCGATCATCATGAGCATTTTTCATCAGCCCATCCTTGTGAAATTTTCTGACAGCAATAACTTTGTCATGCTGCAGACCTATGATCCGCAAAACGGGCGTTCTGAGCGGTTCTATCTCTCCAAGAGAACGCTGGTTGATCAGCTCGATCATACCGCCGAAGGCGTCACGATTGAACGTGACCTGCAGAATTTCTGTTCGGTTGCACTGGTGGACACGGATATGACCTTTGTTGTGTACTGGCTCCATGGTTCCGGGGATGTACAAGGCTATAAGCAGTCTTTCAGCGTCCCTGTCAGCAAAATTACCCAGGTTCTTTCCGGCGATTCAGTCAGACACCTGCATGTGCAGGACTGCTTATCCAAAGCCTGGCTGTCTTTCCGGCCTTCTGCCCATGAAGCTATTGCCGGGATTGCCAAAGACAAGCTGAAGCGGCATGCGCTCTGCCGGTTCTTTCGGGATAACCTTAATTATGGGCAGAGAGAAAAGCTTGTCATTGAGCGCGATGCATGGGTGAAGGGATTTTATTTCTGGTCTTCTGAAACCCCGTTCGAGGGCGGGATCGTGCTGCATGAAACCACAGTTATCGGCAAGGACAAACGTCCTCACAGAAAACTGTTCTACAGTGTTCATACATGATTCCGCTGCGTCTTACTGGCCATGATGAAATAAAATATGAAGAAAATGGAGGAAAAAAGATGGATCAGCATGTATCATTCAGCCAGCTGATGCAGGCGGAACAATGCCCATACAGCTATTACCTGACTCGGATGGCAGGCGTAGCACCAAGGGACAACGCCTTTGCCCAGGCAGGTAAATTCGTACATAGCTTACTGGCACAATGGGCCAAAGGAGAGATCAGAGCTTCTTCTCTGCCGGATCGATGGCGCGAGGGATACGACAGTGCTGTAACGGAACTGTTCCCGGTGTATCTGGAAAATAAGGGGTACAGAAAGAAGCTGTATGATTCGGTCATGGCGTATTTCAGCGCTTTCAGGGGATTTCCTGGCTATCAGATCGTATCTGTGGAACAGCAGTTTATCAGCAGTCTGGCAGGAGAACGGTTCGTTGGCGTTATTGACTTGATTTTGAAGAATGAAGAGACTGGCGGGTATGTGCTGGTAGATCACAAGAGCAGCAGCCTGGCTTCCTTCAACCGCTCCAGAACGGTCATGTACCGGCAGCTTCTCCTGTACGCCAAGTATCTGGCAGATCATTTCGGGTGTTTTCCGGAGCGACTTCAGTTTAACCTGTTCCGTGAGAGCAGCGCCGATGAACAGCCTTTCCGCCCAGAAGCATATGTGGAAGCCGTACAGTGGGCAGAACAGGGAATCCGGGTTATGAAAGCAAGAGAACTGCCGGACTGGTTTGAATGCAGACCTGAGCAATTCTACTGCACGTGTCTTTGTGCCGCCAGGGATTCTTGTCCCTATGGGAATTATCAGTATCACCGAAAGGAGCATTATGAACGAAAAGAACGATCTTCTGAATCTATCCCGGCGTGATCGGGACAGAATCCATGAATTATGCATCAAAAGCAGGCAAACAGGGCTTTCCCCTCCAGAAATGGAAGAACTGCTCCGGCTGGAAGGAAAAGAAGCCTTGAATAAGCTGACGGACTATTCGGAAGAGCATGAACGCATGCTGCATTTCTATAAACCGCCATGATGTAGAAGACAAAAAAACCGCCCCCGACAGCCGGAATTGTTAGGGGCGGCTTTGATACTTTTTACATCAGATGATGCGGTGCCTGTAATTGAGGGACTGATGCAATTGTGATGATTGATGTTTGGGGCGACTGGGTTATTATCTTTTTGTCTGTTAAGTATATCAAACATTTTTGATACTGCTCCAATAACGTCCAAACCGCCGTTCACCATTTCCATTTTTTCCAGGTTCAGTTTCCTTGCGTTCATGTCCATCTCTATTTCCCCGCTTTCATCTTCCGTGCTACTGAAGGTGTCTTCTTATTCTCCATCACGCTTGCCGCCTGACACTTATTGATACGACGGACATGGAAAGATGGCAGCGGGTTTTTTTATTCCGGACTACGAAATTTTGATTCACTGAAAAAGGACTGCCTCGTGACAGTCCCTTTTCTGCGCCTGCGGGCTTGGGACGCCACACGGGAGCAGGAAAAGAAAAAACCCCGGCAGCGCTTCATTGATGAAGTCTGGACGGGGGTGAAGCCGTAAGTACGCTGATGTATTTCCAGTTTCTTGATAGCTCATCTACTCTATGGATAATCTGGCAAGCCGTTGTTGTTTTCTGCCACAGACCGGCATATGGGAAATAATACATTTATTTCTTCAGTCTCTTTATTCGTTCTGAAGAGTATTTTTCAATCTGTTTCCATAATGAAGTTAACTGTTTTTTGTGAGCACAGAGCTTTTCAGAACAGTTCCTGCACTGCAAATAGTCATTTGTGTTCTCCGAAAACCTTTCAGGATGCATGAAAAATGTTAATTCCCAACGGATTAGCAATGCAACTGACAATGCCAGCAAACTCCACGTATAACTTTTCCTCACAAAAAACAGCGGCGTAAACATCATTGCATAATCCCAATTGTATATCCTGCAAGTACTGCAGCATTTATTTTTCATAAACCAGGTTTGAAAAGGACAGAAAAACAGGATGCAGATGATATCGCAAATGGAATAGGCACTGCACAACAGAATCATGATTCCATCATCCAGCACCCCGGTCATATGCAAAGCGCCAAAAAATCCGTTAAAAACAATCCAGATCAACGCGATCAGAACTGTGGAATTATTATCCGAAATGGTAATTTCCGTTTTGCCGGATTTAACGTAATTACGTGCAAATTGCTTCTGGCACCCTGGGCTCTCCCATCTGGAAGGAAAGAAGCGCAAAATCATTTCCATGACAAAAACTGCCCAGGTAACTATGAGAATAGCTGGGAGCTTTTCAACGCTTTCCAGTACGGTCGCTTCGCTGAACAGTCTGTAACGAATATAACCGATCAAAAGCAAAACAAACAGCGCCGATCTGTAGACCAAGCGAAAAAAATGCAATGTGCTGACAATGCTGATACCCCTTTTTGATCTCATCACATTTAACCTTCTTAATATCCTGGCGTTTGATATTCTGCCAGCTAATTATTTTGAGAATATCGTTCTACGCCCCAAGCGTAAGCGTGGTTCCATTATACTCCAAGCATCACAAAACCGCAATGGAAAAGTAGGTGAACTTTTATGGCTGAAACCTTGCGCGAATTGGTGGTCGCGCTGTCGCTGGACTCCAGCAATTTCTCGCGCAATATGCGCACCATCAACCAGCAGATCAAGGAAGCCGAGTCCACCTTCCGTCTGGCCGGGGCTGGCGTACAGAATTACGAAAAGACCATCGCTGGCGCGGAATCCAAGCTGTCCATGCTGGGACAGAAGCTCACCCAGCAGCAGCGGGCCGTGGAGCAGTATAGTCGTTCCCTTGTTGCCGCCAATGATAAGCTGAAGGAAAACTACGACCGCCATCAGGATTATACCCACGTGCTTTCCGGACTGGAAGGCGATGCTCATCATAGTGGCGACTGCATCACCACTATGCTCTACTTCGGTATATTTCGGTTTAGAGCAATGATATTGCGGCAAACAAAAAGGGGCCAATCACCAATGGTATCATTCTGTGCGCCGTTTCACTATCGCAAAAAAGCCTTGATCGTTCTGCGAAGTATCTAAGGCAAGTACCACTGAAACTACCACGAGAAAGGGAGTCAGTCAACATATAGCATGAACTGGCTCCTCACAAGAGAAAGGAGAAACAAACATGGATATTTACGCCGTAATCACAGACCGCATGATTCAGGAAATGGAAGAGGGAATCATCCCATGGAGAAAGCCTTGGATGGCAGCTGGTGCCGCAATCAGCCACACCACGGGCAAGCCATACAGCCTGCTCAACCAAATGCTGCTCGGCAAACCTGGTGAATGGATAACCTTCAGCCAGTGCCAGCAGGAAGGCGGCAGAGTGCGGAAGGGAGAAAAAGCGCGAATGGTGGTCTTCTGGAAGTGGATTGAGACCAAAGACGAAGAAACCGAAGAAGTCAAGGAAGTACCGTTCCTAAAATATTTTAACGTGTTTCATATTGATCAGTGCAAAGGGATCACCGCCAAGCATACGCAGACCAACCCAAACCTTGCCCAAGCTGACGAAGCCGCCGAAACCATCATCACCGAATATGTGAAGCGGGAAGGCGTCACGCTGGAACACCGCGAAGGGGACGCCGCTTTCTATCAGCCCGCCGCTGACCGCATCGTGCTTCCGAAGCTGTCACAGTTCACCGAAACCGCCGAATATTACGGCACAGCGTTCCACGAAATGGTGCACAGCACAGGGCACATGAAGCGGCTGGCACGGCTGGATACCACAGCAAACTTCGGCAGTGAAAACTATTCTCGTGAAGAACTGATCGGTGAAATCGGTTCTGCCGCCCTTGTCCATCATGTAGGGTTGGAAACCTCCAAGAGCTTTCGCAACAGTGCCGCCTATGTTCAAAACTGGCTCCAAGCCTTGAAAAACGATAAACGCTTCATCGTGTCGGCGGCAAGCAAAGCTGACAAGGCAGTTTCCTTCATCCTTGGGGCGTAAGCCCCAAGGAAACCCCTTGGAAGGTGGTATCACGATGACACAAGGCGATTTGATGAATCTTTGCTTCTCTTGCCTGATTGACGGAACAGGCGAACACGCGCCAATCACACTGGAAGAAGCGGCATACACGCTTCAGTGCTGGCAAGAAGAGGGCGGCGAACTGGCACAGGAAACCGCAGACCTGACCGCCGAAGCCTTCATGGACGCATGGAACCATGTCTTCTGGCTCTTGCATTTTCATCAGTAAAGGAGGGCCATTACGCAAATCGTACGAATCAGCGTCAATTTGCTGGCTGGCAGAGCTTAAAAACTGATCCAGGAAAGTCTTTGCTTCTGTTTCCGTGCATTCCAGCGATGTTGCAATATCGTTACCGGCAACTGATCGCAACACAAAAGATGGTTGATAGACTCAGACATTCATAACGAAATACCGCCAGCACACAGTTTTATTGTGCCCGCGGTATTATTTATCTGATTAAATCCTTTTAACAATCCATCCTTTGTAAACAGTCTTTTTAATGTACTGTCGCTCTTTTCTTCATACATTTCGCCCTCATAGGTTCCGGCGGTCATAATATGCAGACCAAAGAACCCGATGGAGTTCATCGGAATGGCTTTGCCAAAAACTTCATTACCGCCTGCCATGTTTACACCGGCAGTATGCCCCTGCATATAGGCATTTGGCAGAATATACAGCGGAGGTTTTTTGTGCGACTAATTCGCCGTCGGCAGACGGTAATCGAAAGTTGGCGACATGTGCGGCAGCTTTCGTGCGTTCTCGTCAGAGAACGCTTCCTTACGCGAAGGCGCGGCCGGGAGGCTGACCCGTCAGCCGACCAGCGCCGCAGCGCAGATCTCATAAGAATTTTGCAAGCAAAATTCTTATGACCTGGCGTTAGCCAGGGCCATCATGCATGCGCCGTCGCAGGCATCCTTTTCGGGGAGAATGATCTTGGCGGCAGGATACTTGGCCTTCACGTTTTCCGTGAAGTACTGAAGGTGCAGCTTGCTCTTCACCAGCGCGCTGCCCCATACGCCTACGCGCAGCTCCTCTTCCTCGTCCAGGTGCAAAAGGCGGATCACCTCGTCCGCCAGGGTGGACGTGCACTTTGCCGCGTCCTTCAGGATGTCCAGCGCGTAGGGATCGCCGCCCAGCGCCGCCTGGTTCACCTCCACCGACAGAGAGGGCGTGGTCCACGGTGGCGTGGCGATTTCCGTGGCGAAGAGCATCAGATCCTTGCGGCCCAGGTTGCCCAGCTTGACCCGGATCAGGCCGATCAGCGGCGTTTCCTCCACGCACCCGTCCAGGAAGCGGGAATAATGGAACAGCGCCTTGCGAGTAATGTAAGAGCCGGAGCCCTCATCACTGAGGATGGTGAAGAGCCATCCGCCCACACGGGCGCTTTCGCCCTTGGAGTTGCGGCCAAAGGCAATGCTGCCCGTGCCGGAAATCACCAGCGCGCCCACGCCGCCGGTCACCGCATAGTGGGTCATTTCGCCGTCGTTCAGGCAGGTGATGGGGCAGGAAAAGCCGGGCAGCGCCTTGTAGATGCGCAGCACGATCTCCTCATCCTCCGGGGAGTCAATGCCGCTCACCGCCACCGCGATGGCCAGGCAGTCCTCTCTCCTGCCGTCGAACAGGGCCAGAATGGCGTCCATGTTCAGGTTGATCCGGCGGATGGTCTCTCCCTCGCCCAGCTGATAATGCCGGCAGGGGATGCCCTCATACTCCGCCAGCACCTGGCCCTCCAGGCTCATGGCCCGCACCTTGAAGGCCGTGCCGCCGCTGTCCACACCCAGGATGTACTTCTTCATACGCTCACATCCTTATCGCTTTGCTTTCATCTTGACCAGATCGTCAAACTTGCGGAACTGCGCCATACCCTTGTTCACCG
>ERZ842401.998-NODE-998-length-41684-cov-21.053977_pt1 | contig 41684 bp, 37 predicted proteins | sample MGYA00521270_ERZ842401 | MGnify/ENA primary metagenome ERZ842401 (study PRJEB31892, sample SAMEA3878208) | bioreactor metagenome | biome: Moose rumen | place: Sweden | collected 2011-10 | study: EMG produced TPA metagenomics assembly of the PRJEB12797 data set... | reverse complement strand
TCTCCCTTGTATGATATATATATATATATATATATATATCATACAAGGGAGAAAATCTTATGATATCACAATATTATTGCAATAAAAATTTTATTAACATTTGTGTAAGAATATAGCAACTAATCGCCGCACGACAACTATCGAAATGGTTCTCGACTGGCATTATTATGTTGCTTTCCTTACAGGATACTTAACCCACCCACGAACCCCGATGGCGATGGGCACTTCCGCTGCAGCTACGTCCGCTACGGATGGCTTCGCGGCAAGAGAGTGCCTGGTCTGGCTCGCTGGTCGCGCCGGCAACCCCACGCACTCGGCTGCTGCGGTCATTGACTTCGCCTTCTTCCTCCTTGCAAGGCAGAGGGCATGCAAGCCTGCTTTCTGCTCTTGCTTCGTTCGTCAGTTCCCGTTCCGCACTGCGCTTCGATGCGTCATCGACAGTGCAACGCCTGCGGTTCAAGACGGTCTGCTGACGGCGGGTGCGGGGGCGCACCCGGCTCGCTGCACTGGTATCGGGCTCGTCCTTCGTCCTCAACCCGATCCTGATGTTACGCAAGCCCGATGCTCAATCTTAGATTGCCCCGCAACGCCTACTTCCCGCCTGGCACTCACGATGACTCCACTCATCTTGTGTCTCCACTTCATTACCTCCGCGCCCCGCTGTTTTCGCTGCGCTCAGGGGTATCAGTGCTGTGAGCCTTGGGCCCACTCCAGCCTCTGTCGCCATTCTGCGCTCCCTTGCCTGCGCTTCACCGCCCATCGCCATCGCCTATGCAACAATATACGAAACATATAAAAGTGTTAAATGTTCTGAAATGTGGTAATTATTTGACACGTTTTCTTGTATTTATTGAAATAGTTGTCGTATATTTGCTGTCAATTACTCTTTAATAGCTTATATTATGATTCTTCGAGCAACTTTTCGGAACATTCTTTCTTTCAACGACGAGACATCTATCAGTTTTGTTGCTGGCAAGAGCACGCAAAACCCAGAACACGTCAGTCGTGCAGAAAAACGTGATGACATTTCCGTGCTTAAGTCCGGAATCCTTTATGGAGCGAATGCGTCGGGTAAATCCAACACAATCAAAGCTATTGCCGCGCTAAGGCAACTGGCATTGGGACAAAAGGCGTTGCATCATATTAATCCTTTCAAACTGTCTTTGACTTCTCAGCAACAATCTAAGATTGAGTTGGAATTCAAAGTGGGGACCCGTTATTTCGCCTATGGCGTTGAACTCTCGCATAAGGGCATTCAAGAGGAATGGCTTTATGAAATTAACAGCCGTACTGACAAACCCATTTTCTCGCGTCAGTTCGTAGATTCAGAATACCACTATGAGTTCAAAGCTATTGACGGCAACTTGGATACGAAGAAGTTCATTGAGTTCCTGGCACAGGGCACACCAGCCAATAAAAGTTTCTTATCAGAATACATGAAACGCAATGGAAAAGGCCTTGAAAGCATTGCTGTAGCGTTCTACTGGTTTGCAGATGTCTTGAATATCATTTTCCCAGAAACCCGTTATCGCGGCATCTCAATCAATGTCGAGAAAGATGAGGATTTCGCTTCGGCCACCAAGAAACTTCTTGGGTATTTCAACACCGGCATTATCGACATTCGCCGCTTTAGAATATCTGAGGGAGAAGTGGATTTACCGCGTGAAGTGATCCGTGACATCATTTCTTCTGAGCGCAAGATGACTGCTATTGCCTCATCTGATGGATTGAATATTTATTTCTTTGAAAGAAAGGAGTCTGATGAGATGGTGATCTATAAGCAAAAGGCAGTCCATCTTAATGATAACAAGGAGGAGGTCGTGTTTGAAATGGACGAAGAATCTGATGGGTCAATCCGCCTTTTGGATTTCATTCCAATGCTGATAGACTTATCACTTAACAACAGGGTCTATTTGATTGACGAGATTGACCGCAGCATGCATCCGTTGCTGTCACAGAAACTGCTTGAATACTACTATTCCAATCTTCGTTCAGGCCTGGATACGCAACTCATCTTCACCACACATGAGGCTTCTTTGCTCAATTCAAATTCAATCCGACACGATGAAATATGGTTTGTGGAAAAAGACATTGCTGGTGCTTCCCATTTCACATCTCTGGTTGAATACAAACCTCGTCAAGATGTGCTTAAGGGGTATATGCAAGGTCGATATGGAGCCATACCGTTCTTTCAAACTTCTGCAATCAGTTAACTTGATCTTGTTATGAGAGTACGAAGGAATTTTGAACGCCCTGAAGGCAAGAAATCTGCTAGGCTTGTAGTGATTGCTGCAGAGGGTAAAGAGACTGAGAACATTTATTTTGAGGCCATGAAGCGGTTGCGTCAAGCCAGCAATGTTCATGTAGAGATACTGCATCGCAATGATCATTCTTCAAGCCCTATCGTGGTATATGACCAGATACAGCAGTTCAAGAAGGAGTACAATATTGATGACGACGATCAGCTGTGGGTCGTGGTCGACCGTGACAAATGGACAGCCAAGATGTTGAAATCCGTAGCGCAGTATTGTTACCATGACCCACATTTGAACTTTTGCGTTAGCAATCCATGTTTTGAATTGTGGTTAATACTGCATGTTGAAGATATAAGCACCTTATCCGAAGAAGAACGTATTAAAATGAAGGCGAACAGGAAGTCCTCAAAACGAGGTGCAACCTTTTTAAAGCAACGGTTACGCGATCATCTAGGTTCATACCACGAATCAAACTATGACGCCGAGCGACTGATTTCAACTGTTGAAGTTGCAATTGATCGCGCCGACAAGCTTGATACCAACAAGCAAGACCGATGGCCACAAAGTCTGAGCACAAGGGTATATCTATTGGCTAGAAGCATAATGAATCCGTAAAGATAATACTATTATGACTGATGCCATATTCAACCCACAAAGCATAACTCTGGGAGACATTCTTCTTGAGGTGATGGAAAATATGTCTCGAAATGAAGTACAGAAATCTTTTTTTCGTAAACTTCGAATATTACTGGGAGTCCCTGAGTTTACTGAATATCTGAATTGCCTGCTCATTAATGCCCTGGGATATCCCACACCCATTGCTGCTAAAACTGTAGATAAAGCAATTGATTGCCTTATCAGTTTTTATGAAGATAATATTGAATCCACACAAGGTGTCACTATTGAACAAAAAACTGCCGAGAAGACAAATATGAAATTCTTTATGGCAGAATATCGACTTGCTGTCAAGAATAGCTTATCTTCCAGAAACCTGTTAAGAGTTTGAAGGATCTCTTACTAGGGTTGGATTCCGCATTTGAGTTGGGCCACGGCATAGGTGATACTCAGCTTAGAGATTTTATGCGGAAGCAACAATCGTACAGACATGACAGATATAAGCAATTGCTCCTAAACAAATCTTAATTACGAGATACCCACCCGCGAAGCCCGATGGCGATGGGCCGTTCCACTCCGTCTGGTACGCTCCGAATGACTGACTTATCGGCTGAAGAGTGCCTGGACAGGCTCACTGGCCGCGTCGACACCCCGCACAGCCGGCTGCTGCGGTCATTGACTTCGTCTTCTTCCTCCTTGCAAGGCATAGTGCAAGCAAGCTTGCCCTCTGTTCTTGCTTCGTTCGTCAGTTCCCATTCCGCACTGCGTTTCGCTCCGTCATCGACAGTGCAACACCTGCGGTTCAAGGCGGTCTGCTGACGGCGGGTGCGGGTGCGCACCCGGCTCGCTACACTGGTATCGGGTTCGTCCTTCGTCCTCAACCCGATCCTGACGTTCCGCAAGCCCGATGCTCAATCGGAGATTGCCCCGCAATGCCTGCATCCCGTCTGGCACTCACGATGACTCCACTCATCTTGTGCCTCCACTTCATTCCCTCCGCGCCCCGCTGTTTTCGCTTCGCTCAGGGGTATCGGTGCTGTGAGCCTTGGGCACCCTCCAGCCTCTGTCGCCATTCTGCGCTCCCTTGCCTGCGCTTCACCGCCCGTCGCCATCGCCAGAGCACAACATCAAGCCTGGAACAAGTTCAAGGCACGATGTTGTCGCACAGAAATCAGCGGTATTGACGAGCATAAGCGCAACCGATACTGCGTGTCGGATGCGCTCACGCACGTCAGCATCATCACCGCACAATGCCATAATTGCCCTGCATATAGCGCTTTTAATAAAAGCGAGTTTGTAACACGCTCCGCAGGGCGGTTGGGGGATCCCGAGAGGGAAAGAAGGGAAAATTTTTCCCTTTTCAACCCTTTAATTGGCTGATAATCAGCCAAAGTCACTTCTCAAGGTGCGGACAATTTTCATTTTCAACAAAAACTCGCCCGAAATCATATACACTAACTTGTTGATATAGGTATTTTTACGACACTCCAAAAATCAAGAGTCAAATGTTAAAATTTCGGCTCGTTTTTCTCCCACGCTATCACAGGAACACAAAAGGCCACATGTTTTGCCTTGGCATCAGAAACCAGCCAGAAGAACAGACCGCAATTCGGTATCACCATTCGTTGATTCAATCTCACAGCATATCAAAATGGCGGTTTTCCTTTGTAGTAGGCCAAAGTATGCCATCGAAACCGATACTTCGTGTCGGTTCATCGTCACACATGGGCGATTCTATCGCTCAATGGCGGGGCCAATCGCCCTGCATATAGCGCTTTTTTGACGGTCATTTTCAGAAACGCTCCACAGGGCCGTAGGGGGGTCTTGAGAGACAAACGTGGAAAATAATTTCCCACTTCAACCCTTTAATGCTTGATAATCAAGCATATAACTTTTTGAATCCTTTACAAATCGAAGAAAAACGTAATTTTTAACACTCATTTTTCTGAAGGAACCCCGATGAATAAAGGTTTTACGCCCAGTTTCAAAATCACTCCAAATGTTAAAATTTTGCCCGTTTTTTAGCCTTTTCCTCACATTTAACACCATCCCAAAACGCGACTTCCGCTGGTGCCCGAGACACCAGCGGAAGCAACGATAACAGCCTCAATAAAAACGATCTCAAACCACACCAAATCGCTGACAGTAGTAGAAAAACGTGCCGATGCTGTAGCCCTTGGACCCAGAGCGCAGGAAACTCGTGAACTTCTGGTCGGTTTCCCTTGCCCTGTACTTCGGACTCTGTCGGCTCACGATGTGGAAGTATTCACGGCCTCCTTCGCCCAGGGTAGCCAATGAGAAACCGATTGCGATCCAATCCTCATAGTTGTCGGTCATGTCGATCTTCCGCAACTCGATTTCCTTGCAGGCCAGATACACCCGCTCGTCGGTATCGTCAGCGAAACCATTTCGCGGCCACGGCTGCCATTGCGGTTGCCTGGGTTCTCGATAGACACCCGTGTATGCGACTGCGTCCTCATTGATGTAGGGCTCATCATCATAACTGAGGCAGCGCAACCTGCACACGTCACTGCAGGCGGCATCGATGGTGATGCCAATGTCGGCAAAGTCCTTCTGTAGTTGTTTGAACTGCTGCTTGTGCTTGTTTGGGTATCTGAGTGGAATAATGGCGAAGTATCCTTTGCCGCCAACCGAGCGGGCCGCATAAGCGACCTCTTTTATTTGGCTCAGCACATTTTCCTTCAGGTGGTCAAAGTCTGGAACCTCGGTGTTGTCTTTCGCATCGATGTCGATGCAGATCAATCCGCTATAGACAGCCAGGCATTCAGCCCTGCGCCCTCCTCGGAACACGCCGCTGGTGGTCATCATCGGCAGCTGCTTCTTTAGACGGCTTCGTGTCTCATGGCCCGTAGCAGCGCGCAGGCGCATGATTTGTTCTCGGTACTGTGCTCCTAAGGCCAGAAACTCCCCGAGCTTCATTTCCTTCGGCTCCGTGTCGTGAACGTTGTTGAACACGCTCACATACCTGTCAAAAAATGGAATAGACTGTTTCTCGATCATGATTAACGATGTTTTTAATAACATTGCATTTATATAAGTACAAATCCGTGTGCCCATTGGGTGGTATTTTTAAGGTTGAGGTCAATCATCCACACCAAATCGCAGCTTATTCTCTTGAAATACAGCTAATAATATCATGTTTATTGATTGACCTCAAAAAATTGGTTATTTTATTAATTTGTCCATATAATTGACATTTTGTCAATTCCTAAAAACCTGATAATCAAGACGTGTTTTTGAGGGAAGTCCATGCTGAAACGGGGCTAAGTTGCTTTGCGATAACCGCTTGAGGGCCATTCCAGCATAGACATTTACCTCACTTGGCGTCATTTTAGGATTCGCGAGATGTACGACGGATCCTTGCCGAGACCTTCTGAAAATGCCCGCTGGTTCTTGATTCCCACTTTCTCTTTAACGAGACGGAGAATCTCAGCCTGAGACATTTCCTTCTGGACATTGGGCGTCACTCCTTGAATCCGCTCATAGACTTCAATGCCCGATTGCTCGAAGTATTCCATGCAGCGGATGGTATATTCCATCGCCTCTTCGGAAACCAGGTAGTTGTTATAACCTATCGGACTGTTGATCATGCCCATCAGATGCACAATACCTGCCAGACGCATCGTCTGGATCTGCAGCTTGCTGTACAGTGACAGCATGTAGCCATCGCCCGTTGTGCTGCTCACTTTCTCTTTCTTCTGCTGAAGCGAGTTGAAATAAGTGTTGTACAGCGCGTCACTCTCAGGAGACAACCAGATGAGGGGTGTCTTTGAGTAGTCATTAAAGTAGGCCTGTCTAATGATGCTGCGCCATGCATCAACAAAGCATGGATTCATTGACTCCTTCTCCCTGTCGGGGAACTCAAAGATCTTGGGCATGGTGAACAGGAAACGGGTGTCCAGACCGCTGACCATATATTGCGGGACTCCGAATGCTGGAGCCAACAAACCTGGCTGGATGTCTCCTAAAATGCACATGAACACGTTTGTGATCACCATGGGCTTCTCATCGCCCTTGCGGTTGATGTAGATGTCATCGCCATCGAACAGACGGAGCAGTTTGTCGATGTAACCGCCCTTGCTGTAACGCTCCTGGTCATCAAAGAAGCCTTTGAATTCAGGGTGGTAACCGAGAATGCCTGTAGTGCTGTTCTGGAAGATCTTGTTGCGAGCCTCATCGGTCGTATCGCTGACAAGTATCTGGTCAAAGACGGGAGGATTACTCTCGTCCCGCTCCTTATCGGCTTTCCAGGCAGCATATTCCCTTTCGAAAACCTCATAGTTCTCACGGTTGATGTCACGCAACGGCTTCAAGACCTCCTTCACTGGCTGCGTCTTGTTTGAGCCGCTGATGGCCACATTGATGAACCATAGCATGAGTGGGTTGGTATATTTGCCATCTGTCACCTTGATACGCTTGCCGATTGCTGTGGCAAAGGCAGCCAGAACCGCGACAATAGGGAACTCGATAGGGCAATGAAATACCCTCACAATCTCCCTGATGAACTGCTGGATGATCTGTGGCAGTCCATCGATCGGCAGTTCAACCTCCTTGTGGAGGCTGAACTTGCCGTTCTGTTGATTGAAGTTTCCCATGGCCGATCACATTTTACAGCCGGCCAAACGGTCGATGTCGCTCTTGCGGTAACGTCGCTTACCGCCGATTTCAACCTTCTTGAGGATTCCATTCAGATCCCAACGATAGAGGGTCATTTTTGACACCGAGAGCAGTCTTGCGGCCTCGTCGATAGTCAGCAGTTGGTCACTTGATGCGGCGGCTTCAGCCTCCAGCATTGCTATACTCTTGGCTCCAACAAGGATTCGGTCTGCAAATGCCTTTAAGTCATCGGAGCTGATTTGAAGAATGACATTGGCATCAGATGCCAGGATGTCGGCAATGTTTTTTTGTGCTAACATAATATGTAAATGTGTTAACGAGCGGGCTCTCACTCGTGATCGTCCTTCAGAATCAAAGACCTGGTCACAGAGCCCTTGCGCCATGTCCTTCATCGTTCGGACATTGCAAAATTACTGCCGACTTTAGACTGCTACGGTATTGCTATCGTGATAAAATGAGATTTATTTATGTATTGATAAGTAGCTATGTTTTAAATTGTTACAACACATTCTTTAAAAAAATATAGACTGTTCCAGACTGCTTTAGACTGCTAAAGGTATTTTTTCATTATTTCCTTCTCAATTTTGGTAGTATTTTGCACAGTTCTTCGTCCCATTCTGCGTTTTTCGTTACGTTTCCCAACGCCTTCGATGCGGTCGTGCCAAGTGAAGCGCAGGCTAATTTCTGCCACTTGTATGGATTGCTTTTTATCATCGAAACCATTCGAGCAACCGCCATGCGATATTTATCAATGCGAATCGGTTTGATTCCACTCATATCTGCTTTGGCAATTGATTCCGCAAAGAAATCTATCGTTGTACTTTCATCTATGACACCTGTGGTTATTAGATAATCCAATACATCCGAGCACTGTCTATTATTTTTAATTTCAAATCGCTCTTCTTCTTTTTTTGGTTGTCTTGAAGAATTAGCAACAACTTTTTCCTCCTCATTCAGGAAAGGGAAGAGCTTCTTCATGTTCGGATGGTCCTTTTTTTCACTATTCCTAATGCGCTCCTGAAAATGCGTATGAGCAACATTAAGATACTCTTCATTATGTAACTCAGGGTGCGCTAAAACATATATAGCGCCATAGTCAACCGTCATAGTGCCTAGAATAGTGTATTCATTGCCAAGATCTCTGTCTAAGAAATCAATACCAGCTTCCATGTCAACCGCCAGTTTCCACGGGAAAAACTTCTTCGATGCCTCAGTCAATATATACTGATCAGCAAGATGAACTGCGACATTAGGCTCATGGAGCACTGCATAATAAAACTCGATAATAGCATCTGTTGATATTGCGGTATACTCGAACGTCTCTTGGGGCAACGTCGCGGCCGCTTGAAAGACATCTTCATAACTCAGCATGTGCTTTGCTGTGAGATTGAAAAGATAACCCTGTCTTTTTATTGCGTTGTAATTCATGTCGTAATTTCTTTAGTGATTTTTACGGTTTGTTCGGCAAAGATAATACAATTCGATGATACGTGTGTTTCTGGTTTATCATTTTTCTGGTATTAAATATCAAATGATATAACGTGGCGTATCAATAACACGAGTTTTCACCCGATAATAATAGGGAACAGAGTGTCATATATGTCCAAATATATGTCCAATTTTCAAAATAAAAATCTCTAAATAACTAATTATCAGTTATTTAGAGATTTATATTGTGAACCCGTGGGGAGTCGAACCCCAATCGAAGGAACCGGAATCCTTTATTCTATCCATTGAACTACGGGTCCAAAAAGCATTTACGGGGAAATGCGGGGCAAAATTACGGCATTTTTTGTAACTTTGCAACAACTAATCCGCAAAAACCGATATGAAAGTACGCATTGAACCTTCGTGGAACCGTGTGCTTGCCGCAGAATGGGAAGCACCCTACTTTAAACAATTGACTGATTTTGTTCGTCAAGAGTATGCCACACGTCAGGTGTTCCCTCCTGGAAGGCAGATCTTTGCGGCATTTGACGCGGCTCCATTCGAGAAAGTGAAAGTGGTGATTTTGGGTCAGGATCCATATCATGGTTCTGGTCAAGCCAATGGATTGTGCTTCAGCGTGAATGATGGTGTTCAGATGCCACCATCGCTGGTAAACATCTTCAAGGAAGTGCATGACGACGTGGGTGCTCCGATTCCTGCGAGTGGCGACTTGTCTCGTTGGGCACATCAGGGTGTGCTGCTGCTGAACGCCACACTCACCGTCCAGGCCCACCAGCCGCTGTCTCATCAAGGCAAAGGCTGGGAAGAGTTCACCGACCACGTGATTGCCCATCTGGCTCAGGAGCGCGAGCATCTGGTGTTCATGCTGTGGGGGGCCTACGCAAAGCGCAAGGGGGCTTTTATCGACCGTACTCGCCACCTGGTGCTGACTGCTGCCCACCCGTCACCATTGTCGGCCAACAGAGGTGGATTCTTTGGCACGCACCATTTCTCGCGGGCCAACGATTTCCTGATTAAGCATGGACTTGATCCCATCGAGTGGTAAGCCCCAAAAAAATAGTTCCTTTACCATGAGTGAATGAGAAATAATGTTTACCTTTGCCCACAGTAAATAAACCCATTACATAATCAATTTAAAAATCAATTTAAACCTAACATTAAAACTCACAACATGAAAATGACAAGAATCATGATGTCGTTGCTGGCTGGCCTGATCTGCTTGGGCTTGTCGGCTAAGGCGCCTGTGGGCACCAGCGTTCCAGGTGACCCTACGGCTACCAAGATGTACACGTTGAGCAATGGTCTCAAGGTGTTCTTGAGTGAGAACCATCAGAGTCCGCGCATCACTGCCCATATCGCAGTGCGCACTGGCTCGCGTAACGATCCTGCCGAGACCACTGGTCTTGCCCACTACTTGGAGCACTTGATGTTCAAGGGCACGCAGCAGTTTGGTACAAGCAACTATGCTGCCGAGAAAGCTTTACTCGACACCATTGAGGCCCGCTACGAGCAGTACCGCCTTGTGAAGGACCCCGAATTGCGCCGTGTGCTGTACCACGAGATCGACAGCATCTCGCAGTTGGCCGCCAAGTACAACATTCCCAACGAGTATGACAAACTGATGGCCGGCATTGGCGGTCAAGGCACCAATGCCTATACCAGTACCGACGTGACTTGCTACACCGAGGATATTCCCGCCAACGAGGTTGACCGCTGGGCCCGCATCCAGGCCGACCGCTTCCAGAACATGGTCATTCGCGGTTTTCACACTGAACTGGAAGCCGTGTATGAGGAATACAACATCGGCATTGCACAGGATCAGAGGAAGATTTTCGAGGCAATGAGCGCCAAGTTGTTCCCCACGCACCCTTATGGCACGCAGACAACCATCGGTACGCAGGAGCACTTGAAGAATCCCTCGATCACCAATATCAAGAACTACTTCCACAACTACTACTGCCCGAACAACGTGGCCATCTGTATGGCTGGTGACTTCAACAGTGACGAGGTCATTGAAATTCTGGAGCGCCACTTTGGTAACTGGAAACCCAACTACAACTTGACTCGTCCCGAGTTTGCTCCCCTGCAGCCAATCACTGCCCCCATCGACACGACAGTCATGGGACAGGAGGCCGAGTTTGTAGCCCTGGGCTGGCGTTTCGGTGCCGGCAACACGCTGCAGTGCGACACGATGGACGTGGTGGCCGAAATGCTATCTAACGGCACGGCAGGCCTTATGGACCTGAACTTGAACCAAACAATGAAGGTGATGGGCAGCGGAGCCTTCTGCGACCCCATGACCGACTACTCAATGCTCATGCTTCTGGGTTATCCCAACGAGGGTCAGACCCTGGAACAGGTGCGCGAACTGATGCTCGGCGAGATAGCCAAGCTGCGCACCGGCGACTTTGACGACGACCTGCTGGTGAGCGTTGTGAACAACAACAAGCTCCAGTACCTGCGTTCACTTGACAACAACCGCTCCCGCACCAGCCAATTGGTAAATGCCTTTATTAATCATGTGGACTGGGCTCAGGAAGTGGGCAAACTTGACCGCATGGCCGGCATGACCAAGCAGCAGATTGTGGACTTTGCCAACCGTCACTTGAACAACAACTTCGTGTGCGTGTATAAGCGCATGGGCGAAGACACCACCGAGAAGAAGATTGACAAGCCTGCCATCACACCGATTCCCACCAACCGCGACATGCAGAGCGACTTTGTGCGCAACATCCTGGGCGAAATCGTTGAGCCCATCCAACCGCAGTTTGTTGACTACAACAAGGAGATGACCGTTGGTCAGACCAGCAAGAAGCTGCCGCTGCTGTACAAGCACAATGATATGGACGACCTGTTCACGCTGACCTACATGTATGACTTCGGCAACACAGCCGACAACCGTTATGAGACCGCATTGAGCTACATGGACTACCTGGGTACCAAGAAGATGAGTGCTACCGAGTTCAAGCAGCGCATGTACAAGCTTGCCTGCAACATCAGCCTCAACGTGGGCGAAGACAGGACTTATCTGACCCTGAGCGGCTTGAGCGAGAATATGCCCGAGGCTCTGAAACTCGCCGAGGACTTGATGCAGAACGCCCAGGTTGACGAGGAAGCCTATAAGAGTCTGGTTGACCTTATCCTGAAGGCCCGCAACGATGAAAAGCAGAGTCAGGACGCTTGCTTCAGCCGTCTGAACGCCTATGGCATGTATGGTCCCCGCAATGCCTATACCGACATCATGAGTGCTGAGCAACTGCGCGACACCAAGCCTGCCGAGCTGCTCAACCTCGTCAAGGGCTTGCGCGACATGCAGCACACCGTGGTTTATTATGGTCCCATGACCCAGAAGGAACTCAACAAGTGCCTGGGCAAGGTCCACAAGACCAAGAAGAACCTGGCTGCCGTTCCTGTTGGCACCCCCTACATGGAGCAGACCACACCGAGGACCGAAATCCTGATGGCACCCTACGACGCCAAAAACATCTACATGGTACAATACCACAACGAGGGTACCCAGTGGGTTCCTGAGCACGCCGCAACAATCAGTCTGTTCAACGAGTACTTTGGTGGTGGCATGAACAGCATCGTCTTCCAGGAACTGCGCGAAGCACGAGGTCTGGCCTATTCGGCTGCAGCCTACTACCGCCAGCCCAGTGAGCTTCCTCACCCCGAGTATGCCATGACCTATATCATCACCCAGAACGACAAGATGATGGACTGCGTGAACGAGTTCAACAAAATCGTGGGCACGATTCCCCAAAGCGAGGCCGCATTCGCGCTCGCCAAGGACGCCCTCATGAAGAAGCTCGCCTCACGCCGCACGGTGCGTGGTGCCGTCCTCAACAGCTATATCGCAGCCAAGCGCATGGGTTTGGACTATGACATCAACTCAGTCGTTTACAACCAGCTTCCCAACCTCAAGCTGAACGACATCGTCAAGTTTGAGCAGCAGTCGATGGCGGGCAAGCCCTACCGTTACCTGATTCTTGGTAACGAGAAGGAACTCGACATCGAGGGTCTGGAAAAGATTGCTCCCATCCGTCACCTGACACTCGAGGAGATCTTCGGATATTAAGGCTGTAGACGATACGCCCACATTTCAGGGGTCCCTAAGGTTGTTAACGACCTTAGGGACCCCTGAAATGTATATCGGAAGGAAACTTCCTGTTTCTATTTCATAGCCTGTAACTGCTTGAGAGATTTCTTACAGATTCCCTCGTGACGGCAAACCATGTAGATGAGCAGGATGTTGAGCACCACAATCTCAAAAGCAAAGTAAAGCCACGGCATGTTGATAATCACAGCGATAAAGCAAGCGATGATGCGCGTGTTGAACGTCAAGATGTTGGTGTACTTCATCAACGGCAGGCTCAACTTGCGGAAGTAGTCACGGAACTCTTGACTGGGTGCTTCATCCTCGCCATAACGTTCATTGAGGGCAGTCCGCAGACGCTGCATGTTGGGCGTCATGCGCTCCTGATTGGCAGTGTAGCCGCTGTAGAAGAACAGCGGCAGCTTGCTCCAGAAGTTGCGCCCCCATTCAAGCTGATGATACTGGGCCTTGAGTTTGGCGGCATTCTCGAGCTCACTACCCTGCTGGCCCTTGAGGAAGAACAAGTGGAACTGTCGATAGCAGTCGGCCATAGCAGCCTGCAGGGCATGGCTTGCACCCGAGAGGATGCCCAAAGCCCAAATCAGCCACTGGTGCTGCGCAAAAAAGTTCGGACCTGTGAGGCTGTCGCCAAAATCCAGTTCCCTGAACACCAACGCGAAGCCAATGGCAGCAAACCAGAAGTCGCCACTCACCCCGTCCAGGATGCGCCCCATGCGCGAGTACTGCTGAGTGAGTCTTGCCAACTGTCCATCTGCACTGTCAAACGTGTCGGCCCAGGTAATGAGCAACATGCCCACCCAGTTGAGCCATGCCAAATGCGGCTGTCCAAAGTAGAGCAGAATGCCACCAATCACACCCATGAAGATACTGGCCACGGTGATAGCGTTAGGACTGATGCCTAACTTCTCAAACAGTTTGGCCCACAAGAAGCCTAGCGGACGATGAAAATGCAGGTCAAACCACTCCTCGGTATCCGATGACTTGAGAGATGCTTGATATTCTTCTTTTAATGTCATTCTTCAGGTCAAAGTTTTCAGTTATAACTACCCTTGACCCATCACAATCCCAGATGCACCTTGGCAAGTGCGAGGACGGCCTTGGCAATGTGTGGAGCCGACTCGTTGCGACACGGGGCAAAACTGGGCCAATCGTTAAAGTCAATAATGCGGATGGTGCCATCGGGATCAACAATGCAGTCGCCGCCATAGATGACGACATTCAACTCCTCGGCCGCACGCGAGCAGATGTCCTTCAGCTCCTTCAGGTCGATGTCAATGCCCTGGCTGTGGCCATTCACCTCTTCCCAGCCATACTTGCTATGGCCCTCGTCAAAGGGGTAGAACCAATAGAAGAACTGTGAGCCCTTCACACCATAGAACTTGACAAGGTCACCCACCAGATGAGTGTTGATCACAGCGCGGGTGATGCCACGGTAGAAGTATTCTTGCAGCACTTCCTGTGCCTCCTCGGGATGACGCACGTAGCTCACGTCCTCCTTGTGCATCGCATGGAAGTCACCACGCTTAATCCAGCAACTCTTGAAACCAGCCTTCTTGAGCTGGTCTTTGATATTCTCGTTGGTATTTACAATCAAGCTCTCGGGATAAGGGATTCCGTTTCCCAATAGGATGCGCGTCATGCGCTCGCGGGTGCAATTCTCGATACCATAGCCTGAGTTGATCACAAGTTTGCCCTCGTCCTCGAGGCGTTGCAGTTTGGCAATGCTCTCGCGCTCGCGGCACATGGCCAGCACAACAGGCTCTTCGATCTCCTGCTTGTTGAACTGGTCCTCGCTATAGACGTTGACCTGGCATCCACGCTTGCGCAATTGCTCGGCGACCAGGTTGAAAATGGCGGTGTCGTTGCCAATATGGTTGGGCGAATAAGCCCCAGCGCGCATGATGCCCGCAATAGTGATGTCTGCCATTATTTAATCGACTTTATAAAGATTCAGTGAAAAATGAGGCACAAAGATACAAAAAAAAGTAATAGCAAAGCTAAAAACCACAAAAAACAGCGATTACAGCTCTTCAAACAGGTCACACAGGAAAACTCCGATTTGCTCCCTGATGCTGGACTGCGAGCACGTGAAATTGTTCACCAGAACAGCGAATGCATAGTGAGGTTCATGGGCAGGATAATAGCCCACAAAGCACTGCACATGGCGCATGCTGCCCGACTTGAGCACAATGAGATCGCTCAGGGGATTCTCCTTGAGGGTCTTCCCCGCACGCCCAGCAGCCTTGGGCATGAGGTCGCACAGGCGCACCCCATCAAAACGACGATGAGCCATCATCGACAACATGTCTCCAAAGAAGTTTACCGAGGCCTTGTTGGCCCTTGCCAAGCCGCTGCCGTCGCGCATGAACAAGGGTTCGGTATCAACACCCTGCAACTGTAGCCAGTTTTTGACAGCCTGCACGCCAATGAAGTCCAAGTCTGACGGCATACTGTCAGCCCCCTTGAGCTCCCATTCACGCGCTCCAATAGCCCTAAGCAGAGCATGGGCAAACATGTTGTCGCTACGGTCAAGCAGCGAGGTGATAATCTCGGTGAGCTCTGGCGACTTGTGAATGACCAGCAACGTGCGTTGGGAGACTTGCGCGCTACCATTGCCAGCAGTGGGCTGGTATTGGATACCATTGGACTTGAGAGCGCGTTCCACACTGTCGACCAGCATGGGTGCAGGCGTGGGGTTGGCATAGGTATTACGGTAGGTCTTAGCTCCTGTATCGCCAGTTAACACCAGGGCAGGCACACTGTAGTCGAGATAAGGCGTCACAGCACTGCGGCCACGATTGGGACGGCAACGGCTAATGACTTTCACCCCTGGAACCGGAGGGCTGATTGTCGATTGAATAAGACGGCCACGAGAGTCCACGCTATAGGACACTGTCATCAGGTTATCATGAAAACTCAATGCATGCACCGCTGCACCATAGTCGTAAGCCAAATCCCCCACATCCCAATCCTCATCAAAATAGGGGAAATTGTAATAGCTGTCATCGCCCACGATACGGCCCTCGACCGCATTGATGCCACGGTCACGCAGGGCAGCGATGATTTCATCAACAATGTTGGCTTGACAGGGCAAGAATACCGAACCTATCGTCGGGTCACCCATGCCGCGGATAACGATGTCACCCTTGAACAAGCCATCCATGACCTCGCCTTCAAGATATACCGGTGTCTCGAACCTGAAGTGCGGTCCCAGCAATCCCAGTGCTGCCGACGAAACCACAGTCTTCATCGTCGAGGCTGTAATGTTGGCCTGCTCTGGACGGTAGCTGGCAATGGAAATGGCCGAATCCAGGTCAATGACCTGGACACCCAGCGAGGCATGACGCAGCGAACTATGGGCAATGAACTTGTTCACCGCCTCCTGGGGTGAGAGGGCCAACAGTTGAGAGGTGGCCATCAAGGCCAGTGTTATCATCAAGAATATTCGTTTCATAAAAGAATCAATGTTTAGGTCGTTGATATGACGGGCGCTTCATGTAATGTCGCCAAGCATAGTGGCGCCGATTGCGCAGATATTCAAGATTGCGTTGATTGGCATAGGCCTCACGCTCAAACGAGATGTTACGATAGGCATTGCCTCGCATGGGCAACCTCACAAGCCACTCCAGCAGGTAGGCCACATAGAAGAACACAAACAGCATCTCGCGCTGCTGTGCCGTGTGGATGCGCTCATGGTTAATCAGCTCATTGCTGATGTAAACCCCATGGTGGACAAAGAGAACCCCCAGCAGATTGATTGCCGAGAAGCCATGGAAGGGCAATATCGAAGTCCGCACAATTTTCACCGCCGCAAAGTTACAACATTATTTGCAATTATTCATGCCCATAGCTAATCGGGCGGAACCGAAAATGGACAAATATGTGCCAAAATCATAATTTGAGGCTCAAACCTATTGCCAACTTAACAAAATCATATATCTTTGCCAAAAATATAACAAATTCACTTTACACGAACAATGGAACGTGCGATAAAAGCGCTATTATTAGCCCTGCTGTATGTCATTGCTGTTGCGGTTATGGAACTCTTGGGGTTCTATCATCCGTTCTTCTGGACTTACAGCGCGGCGTTTGCGGCATTCACTGCGGCATGGCCTTACTATAAGTTGTGTGAACGTTTCCCTCTTCCCGGCGTGGCCATCCTGTGCGCGGTGCTGTTGCTGATACTTAATTTCATGTTCGGCCAGGGAAATGAGTACTTTGCATTGGGTTGCGTGGGATTTGGCTGCATTGCCGAGGTTCTGCGCAAGTTCCTGGGCAATTACCGCAGCCGCAAGGGTGTCATTGCCAGCTATGCTGCCATGTCGTTGATTCCGTTTTCCAAAAGCGTTGTGCTGTGGATCGACCACGATGCAGCCATGGGGCTGATCATCAGCAAGATGGGCGACATCTATGCTGCAGTCATGGGACGCATGCTCTCCAAGTACATGGCCATCGGCATGGTGATTATCACTCTCATCTTTGCCGTGTGCTTCATGTGGATTCTCACTCGTCACTGGCACCCTCGTGACAAGTACAACTTGATTATCGAGTAAAACCAACCAGCACACTCTTCACGCTAATCACACATATCGAGCAGGTCGGGAAACGAATGTTTTCTGGCCCACTTTCGCCCCCTTTCACCGCAAAGGGCACGATCAACAGCGACTACAGCATCGAGGCGGCTGACGTGACCAGCCTCATTCTAATGATTTTTAACGACTCCTTGTCATTTACAATGCAACAAATGCCGTTACTGTCCTGCGGGACCGTAACGGCTTGATACGTTTTGAGTGCCGCTGGCGTGCGGCAGCCCTTTACAGGGGGATTACTTGTAAACGGTGTCGCTTACAGTGAGGCTGTAACGACCCTTAGCGCGACGACGGGCAAGAACCTTGCGGCCGTCGGCGGTGCGCATGCGATGACGGAAGCCATGCTTATTGGCTTTCTTACGGTTCGAGGGTTGGAATGTACGTTTCATTTCTTATCTCTGTTTTTTTAGTTGTTCCGAAAATTTTTCGCAAAATGCGGTGCAAAATTAGTCCTTTTTTTCAAATTACACAAATCAAAACGCATTTTTGCAGAAAAGTTTTTGTTTTTTTTCTCAAAATCACTACTTTTGCACCCACAAAAGACTGACAACAAACATTTTTTACATAAAACAATAGCACAAGATTAGATTATGATTAATGCTCAAGACATCAAGAACGGAACGTGCATCCGCTTGGACGGCGATCTGTATTTCTGCATTGAATTCCTTCATGTAAAGCCCGGCAAGGGTAACACCTTCATGCGCACCAAGCTGAAAAACGTGGTGGATGGCCGCGTGTTGGAACGCCGCTTCAACATTGGCGAGAAGCTCGAGGACGTGCGCGTTGAGCGTCGCCCCTATCAGTATCTGTACATGGATGGCCAGGACGCCATGTTCATGAACAATGAGACCTTTGAGCAAATACCCATCAGCAAGGAGTTAATCACTGGCGCCGACTATATGAAGGAAGGTGACATCGTTGAGGTTGTGAGCGACGCCTCGACCGAGACGGTCCTCTTTGCCGAGATGCCCATCAAGACTCAGCTGAAAATCACTTACACCGAGCCCGGCGTGAAAGGTGACACCGCCACCAACACCCTGAAGCCCGCAACCGTCGAGACCGGTGCAACCGTTCGCGTGCCCCTGTTCATCGACACCGACGAGATCATCGAGGTGGACACCCGCGATGGCAGCTACCAGGGCCGCGTGAGATAATTAATCACCCGCTCATACACACCAAGAGGGACGCCGTTTGGCGTCCCTCGATTGTTTTATCGTAGCATAGCCCTTCTGTAAGGACGCGGCTATCGGATTTTACGCAGAATCCATGGGAGCGGTTCAAGAATCCTGATGCAAACTTTCTTGTCAATATCATGCAGCATAGCAGCCGCTTCAGCACTATTATCAAAACCTTGGGCCACAACAAAATACTGTTTCTCACTACCCCCAAACAAGACGTAGCTACCTGCCAATCCACACTCCTCGCGCAACCGTTCGCAATAGCTCTTGGCATTGATGCGCTGGGTGAACGTAGCCACCACCACATTGTAATCATGAGCCACACCGGTCGAATCGATGGCAATATTGACATTAGCATAAACCATCCTGACGCTGTCACCGTTGATGACATGGGTGTAGCGCTGACGCTCGGCCTCGATTTTAGCATACTCTTCAGCCCCAATGCCGGTCTTGCGGCGCTCTACGGCTTTCTCGTAGGCTTCACGGTAATTCTTCTCATTGCTATGGCACGATGTAAAAGTCACACCTGCCAGCAGCAACATGACAATGAGATATAATGTCTTTTTCATCATTGTTTTCTCTTCATCTATTTTGCAAGCTCGATGACCTGGGCATGAGTGATGCTGCCATTGTCGAGGGTGAGCGTCACAAGCGTGCGCACCACCTGCCAACCCTGGACGCCAGCGGCACCCGGATTGACGACAAGACAACCCAGCGAGCGGTCGGGCATGACCTTGAGGATGTGGCTGTGACCGCACACAAACAGCTTGGGCCGGGACAATTCCAGTCTGGACTTGATGCCAGGAGCATACTTACCCGGATATCCGCCAATGTGGGTCATCACCACCTTGACGCCCTCGACTTCAAAGGTTTCCATCTCCTTGAAGCGGCGACGCAGGCTTGCTCCATCCACGTTGCCACACACGGCACGAAACACTGGAGCAATGGCCTCGAGCCGGTCGGCCAGGTCATCGCTTCCGATGTCGCCCGCATGCCAAATCTCGTCACAGTCGGCAAAGTGCTCGGCATAACGGTCATCCCACCACGCATGGGTATCACTTATAACGCCTATCTTCTTCATTACACTCTAATTAACGCAACAGTCTACACATTATTGCACAGCTGCATGATAACAGTCATTGATGGTGAAACCTCGCAGGAAGGCATCAACATCCATGCGTTTCTTGCCCGACTGCTGCAACGACAATACGGGCAGCCAACCGTCGGCACAAGCCACACTCAATGTCTTGCGGTCGGCCTTGAGATCACCAGGTTCTGCCTTCTCGCCGTCGGTAAAGGGGACGGGTTCACTTGTCACATATATCTTGAGTGTCGTTACCTCGTTGCCAGTCTCGTCGGTCAAGACGGTCCACGCCGCCGGATAAGGAGAGAGACCGCGGATGTGGTTATACAGCTGCTCAGCTGGGCGTCTCCAGTCGATGCGGCAGGTGTCTTTAAAGATTTTGGGGGCAGGCGTTGGCTGCTGGCCCGCGGTCAGCATCTTGTCCTGGGGAATGGGCTTGACCGTTCCTGCTATGATGGAATCGACTGTCTCAAGCACCATGTCGGCGCCCATGGCCATGAGACGGTCATGAACGACCTCGACATTGTCGTGGCGGCCAATGGGGCACGAGCGTTGCTGGATCACGTCGCCCGTATCTATCTCATGCTTGAGGAAGAACGTGGTCACACCCGTCTCGGTGTCACCGTTCATCACGGCCCAATTGATGGGTGCAGCGCCACGGTAGCGAGGCAGCAGTGAGGCATGCAGGTTAAAGGTTCCCAATGGGGGCATTTGCCACACGGCCTCGGGCAACATCCTGAAAGCGATGACGATAAACAGCTGGGCCTGATAGGAGCGTAATTCCTCGATGAAAGTCTCGTCCTTGAGGCTCACGGGCTGCAGCACGGGCAGACCATGTTCCACGGCATAGCGCTTTACGTCACTCTGCTGCAGCTGGCGTCCGCGCCCAGCGGGTTTGTCGGGCATGGTAACCACTGCAGCAACATTGTAACCACCGTCAACGAGACGGCCCAAGCTCTCAACGGCAAAGTCAGGTGTGCCGAAAAATATGATTTTCAATTCTTCTTTAGTCATGATCTATAAAATCTGTCATATCATCGATAACTCTATTAAAACGACACACACAGCGCACCGCCCAGAACCCACTGATGCAAGTGCTTGCGGGTACTGGATGTATATGTCTTGGACGGATCAAATCGCTGCATGTCAAATTGCTCAATAGCACTTGGAGCAAAATCCTTGATAAAAGCAAGCGGAGAGTAAAAAGCAGAATAAGTCTTGGCTGCATAATCATAGTCCATGAATAAGCGCCATGAGAAGGAATTCTTGTGGGCATAGGTTAGCGAAAAGCCGGAACCGAATTTGAAGGAATTGGACGCCTTTAAATTGATATAATCCCACTTCGCTTCCAAGGCCTCATCGGTTTTAACATAGCGGCCATTCACCTTCTTCATTTTATAGCCTGAGAAGTAACCATCCGCATCCACGTCATCCATTACACTGCGACCGGCAATCACTTTGGCACCCATAGCAAACCGCGACGATAGCGGCAGGCTGAAATACAGACCCGCATCGGCGGCAAATTCGGTAATGTGGTCACTCACAACTGTCACTTTGAGGTCGGTCACGCCTGCTTTCATTTCGTCAGCCTCAAAACCATTTCTCATGAGTTCTTCCTCACGGGTAGCAAACGATGACCATTTCTTGATAGGAGTGGCTTTTACACGCAACCGTGCGCCAATGCCAATGTATCGATTAAAAAAATAAGCAGCCTCAGCCCCTACTGCAGTGGCGTTGCCAAACTGGAGTGTCATGGGCTTGTTGTCATGCTCTTCACCATAGCCAATGAAGTCAAACGCAGGCATAACAAGGTTCTTGTTGCCAAAGCCTATACCCATTCCGATGGAGAAGAATGAGGGATTCTTGCTGAGGTCGGCACGACTGCTGAGGTCATTCATCATCAGCCCCCGGTTCTTGAACAACAGGTCACAAATGCCATAGGCCAACTCGGTGGAGAGGATACCGATGCCGGCACCCGACAGCACATCGCTGATCCAGTGACGGTTGTTAAGCACGCGCATCACCCCAGTGGCGGTGGCCACAGTATAGCCAGCAACTGAATACCAAGGGGATCGCGTCAAGCCGTATTCCTTATGCAGGATGGTCGCACCGACAAAAGCGGTAGCCGTGTGACCCGACGGCCAGGAGTTGTGGGTGGAGCCATCGGGACGCAACTCGCTGGCCGTGTATTTAATGCCGTTGACAAAGGCAGCCATCACTGCATAGGATGCCAACGAAGATGCAGCCAAGCGGGGCCAACTGGAGCGACCCTCGACACCCGCAAGCTTAAGACCGACGGTCAGACCAATACCCTCAAACTGCGTGTAATTGTCGATCTCTGTATGAAAATCGTACTTAATCAGTCGTATTTTGGTATTCTTGTCCTTGTAGTTTTGACGGAATGCCTCCTTCTCACCCTTGATTATCCAGCCGGCAAAGAATACAGGAATGCCCGTCCATGTCTGGTCCTGCAAGAAGGTGTAGGGCTTGACAGCGGGATTGGTTGTGTTCCTCAAGAAATGGAAATCAGGGCCATTGTATCGACGGAAAGCATTGGCATCCAATCCATCCGCACCTCTTAATTCCAATTGAGCCACAGGGGAAACCGTGTCGGTAGAACTGACGGGAATGGTGTCGGCAACAGTGACGGGCGAGTTCATTTCCTCGACAATTGTTGCGCTTGAGTCAGCATATAAACAACTTTGGCCATCGGCCACAACGCCTGCATGCGCAATGAGCGGCAGCGTCAAGAAAACCACAAGCAATAATGAGAATACTCTTTTCATTACACAAAACCACTGTTAATCATAGGTATAATGCTTCAAAACCTGGCGATAGCTGTTGAATATCTTGCTCTTGGAGACAAAGCCCACATACTTGCCCTCATCGTCAACAACGGGCAGGTTCCAAGCCCCAGTGTCATCAAAAATCTTCATCACTTTTTCCATGGGCGTTCCCACAATGATTTTGGCTGGCGGTACAGCCATAAAGCGGCTCACATTCATGCGCCGATACAAATCTGGCCGGAACATGATGTTGCGGATGTCGTCGAGCTGCACCACACCGATGAGCTCGCCTTTGTCATTGACAACCGGAAACAGGTTGCGGTGACTATGAGCGATGATATCAACCATCTCCTTGAGGCTCATCTCGGGATGAGTTATCGAGAAATCGCGTTCGATGACGCTATCCATCTTGAGCAGGGTGAGCACTGTGCGATCCTTTTGGTGCGTGAGCAGTTCGCCCCGTTTGGCCAAACGTCGCGTATAGATGCCATAAGGTATGAAGATGCGGCTGATGGCATAACTGCTGGCCGACACGATGAGCAGCGGCAGGAACAGGTCGTAACCACCCGTCATCTCGGCAGTAAGGAAGATGGCCATCAGGGGAGCATGCATCACACCGGCCATCACGCCGGCCATGCCCATAAGGGCAAAATTCTTGATGCTAAGAGGCGTCGCGGGGTCGATGATTCCCAAGTTATTGAACAAATAGGCAAAAAACACGCCCGCCATGCACCCCACAAACAACGAGGGAGCAAATGTTCCTCCCACTCCACCGCCACCATTGGTCGCTGCGGTGGCAAAGACCTTGAACGCGCCCAGAGCAAACAGGAACAACAATACCGCCACTACATTATCGCGATAAGAATAAAAAAGACTGTTGTCGAAGATTCCCGTCACGTCGCCGTTGATGAGTCGTGTGATGTCCTCAAAACCCTCACCATAGAGCGGAGGCATGAGGAAGATGAGGATACTTAACGTGAGACCTCCCACGGCAAAACGCACCCAACGGTTGCGCAGGCGCTTAAATCTGGCTTCAATACTGTCGATTAGGGTGATGAAATAGAGAGAAACAAAACCACAGAACACACCCAGCAGCAGCACAAACGGGATGCGTGAAGCATAGAAGGGCTCACTCTGGGAGAAAAAGAACTCGACATTATAGCCAGTGAACACATAGGCGACTGTTGCTCCTGCCACCGAGGCTGTGATCAAGGGGATTGCTGCGCCTGCCGTCAAGTCAAGCATGAGCACCTCGACAGTGAACAGCAAGCCCGCAATGGGAGCCTTGAAGATGCCGGCAATGCCTGCCGCTGCGCCACAAGCCACAAGCATGGCCAACGTCTGCGGTGACAACCGGAAAGCCTGCCCCAGGTTACTCCCAATAGCGGCACCAGTGAACACGATAGGACCCTCGGCTCCAACCGATCCACCAAAACCGATAGTCACCGACGAGGCGATGAGTGACGAATACATGTTGTGTATCTTGAGCCGGCTCTTTTTCAAGGCCAAGGCATACAGCACACGGGTCACACCATGCGAGATGGGTTCACGTGCGATATAATACACATAGAGGCTCGCCAACAGGATACCTATTGCCGGAAAAACGAGATAAAGCAGGTTGCCCTGCTCAATGCTGAAGCGGCTTGTGAGAAAAGATGCAATCAAGCCAATCAACGTCTTGAGCAACACTGCTGCAAGACCTGCGGTAACGCCCACCACAAGAGCCAACAAGGCCACAAACGTCTTGTCAGGGATGTGGCGTTCTCGCCACATGAGCAGACGAATCCACCAACTATCCTTGTCAGTAGCCGATGCGGACGAGCTTGTAATAGCTTTTTCCCGTGCCATCACATTCCACGTCCCGTAAAGACGATTTTGATTGTGTAAATCAGGATCTTGATGTCATTGAGCAATGACATGTTGTTGAGATACATCAAGTCATATCTCACACGCTCAAGCATCTCTTCAACATTCTTGGCATAGCCGAACTTGACCATGCCCATCGAGGTCAAACCGGGACGCACTTGATGCAACAAGGCATAGGCGGGCGCCAACGGCGTAATCTGGTCAATATAAAACTTGCGCTCGGGGCGAGGTCCCACCAGCGACATCTCACCCTTGAGGACATTCCAGAATTGCGGCAACTCATCGATGCGGTACTTGCGCATAAAGCGACCAAACGGGGTGATGCGCGGATCATCGTCACTGGACAATTGCGGCTGACCCGCAACCTCGGCATCCTGTACCATCGACCGGAACTTAATGATCCTGAATGGTTTATTGTGCAACCCCACACGCTCCTGCAAATACAACACAGGGCCAGGGCTGGTGTGCTTAATAATCAATGCTACAATGGCATAAACGGGAATCAACAAAATCAAGGCCACTATCGAGATGACTACATCAAGAGCGCGCTTGATGTTCTTGCCACTGTCACTCATGCTGCTACTGGAGATATTGACCAGCGGCTCACCATAGATGTCTGAAATGCGCACTGGGGTCTGCAACATGTTGAAACGGTCGGGAGATATCATGATGGGCAATCCCAGCCTGAACAGTTTGTTGATGGCATTCATCGTCTGCGTGGTATCGTCGCGTGTCGGCACCACTATCAGTTCCCAAATGTCCTCTTCTCGGCACACATCGGGCAACTCATCGAGTTCATAGCAGGGCAACGGATTGGCCTTGACCGGATTCTCACCAGGGATATTGACAAAGCCCTTGATCTCATAACCCGACGAGCGACGGCGGCTGTTCAGTTTCTCGGCAAACGCCAATGCTGCCGACCCGCTGCCGACGATGATTGTGGGGAAGGTCCACCGACGCGACTTAATCTGGTTGGATGCGATATTGGTGATAATGGCTCGCGCAAAGTGCACAAAGCCAAACAGTAGCAGCCACAGGATGAGAATCAATTCATAGTCACTGGTGCGCACACCCACCACATCGTTGATGAGTGCGGCAAAAAAAATCAACAGTGTGTTGATGGTCGAACTGGCTGCCGTCGTGAGTAACTCCTGAACGCGAGATTTTCTCACAACATTATTATAATAGCCACTGAAGATGTAGGTCACCATCATCATCAACGGGAAGAACAACTGCCCCAATAACACGACTTTGCTCCCAAGGTAGCCCTCAAGTGACTGCCAGCCGACAACAGCCCCCATCTGATAGCGCACACAATTGAATGTGAACCATGCAAGATTGGACATCACATAGTCACACACCACATACTTGATGCGCTGGCGATGTGCCTTGTTATTGATGTCTAACCTCACTCTCATGCCTTAACAGTATTATTACCTGATGATTTTGAAAGTGCCGTCACGACTCAACAGGATGATATTGGACGGCTGATGATGCGTGTTGTCGTTACGCCTGTATTCCACCACATAATCCACTCCTTGAACAACAGACGGATCAATGTCGGCAAAAGTCTTGGCCGTGGGGTGGCCGCTCATATTGGCCGAGGTGGACACAATGGGCTTGCCATAGCGCTCACACAAGCGATGGCAAAACTCGTCATTGGGTATGCGGATGCCCACACTGTCCTCATCGCCTATCACATTGGGTGCCAAGTTGTAGGCACCCTCATAGATGATGGTCAACGGCTTGACGGCAACATCAATCAGTTCACGCGCAATAGCGGGCACATCGACCACATAGTGATCCAGATGGTCGGCACTGTCGATAAGAACAATCAATGCCTTGCTGTCGTCACGTTGCTTGAGCTCATACACGCGCTTCACAGCATCGGCATTGGTCGCATCGCATCCTATACCCCACACGGTATCGGTAGGATAAAGAATAAGCCCGCCGGCACTCAATACCTTGAGGCATTGGACGATATCAGCTTCCTGCTGTGCTCTGTTTTTCTGTATTTGTTCCTTGGTGGGACTCATTTTGGTTGGTTTACAATATGCAAAGATAGTGTAAAGTTGTTATCTGCGCAACACAATTCCTATAAAAATGAAATAAATCAATCATGCTAACAAAAATGCAAACAAAGAGAAAACACAGGGACCCAACCGGTCTTGCAACAACCAGTTGAGCCCTTATTTCAATTATTTATAGCCCGATACTATTTACCCTGCTGTTTGGCCCAGCTGTCCTTCAGACCGATGGTGCGGTTGAAGACCAAGTGACCTGGGGTCGAGTCCTCGTCGACGCAGAAGTAGCCGATGCGCTGGAACTGGTACTTGTCTCCCGCTTGAGCCGTCTCGGCCAGGAAAGGCTCGATCTTGGCATCGGCAATCACACGCAACGACTCGGGGTTCAGCAATTCGCGGAAGTCGTGCTCGGTGTCGGCACTGGGGTTTTCCACAGCGAACAGGCGGTCATACAACCTAACCTCGGCGTCCACGCAGTGGCAGGCACTCACCCAATGCAGGGTGCCCTTGACCTTGCGCTGACTGCCAGCACTGCCGCTCAATGTGTCAGGGTCATAGGTGCACTGGATCTCGGTCACGTTACCATCGGCATCCTTAGTACAGCCGGTACACATGATGATATAGGCACCCTTGAGACGCACTTCCTTGCCCGGCGTGAGGCGGAAAAACTTCTTTGGGGGTTCCTCCATGAAGTCGTCACGCTCGATGTAAATCTCACGCGAGAAAGGCATCTGGTGCTTGCCTGCGTCCTCCTGCTCGGGGTTGTTGTCCATCTCCATCATCTCGACCTTGCCCTCGGGATAGTTAGTGATGACCACCTTGACTGGGTTCAAGACAACGCTCACTCGGTTGGCTTGATGGTTGAGCTCCTCGCGGATGTTGTGCTCCAGCAGGCCAATGTCATTCAACGCCTCATACTTGGTGTAACCGATGTCCTCAATAAAGTTCTTGATCGACTGGGCCGTGTAACCGCGGCGACGCAGGCCGCACAGGGTGGGCATGCGGGGGTCGTCCCAACCAGCCACAAGGCCTTCCTTGACAAGCTGAAGCAACTTGCGCTTGCTCATGACAGTATAGGTGAGATTCAGGCGGTTGAACTCAATCTGACGGGGGCAGTACTCGGCTGCGCTCTCGCCAGCCAACTCGTGCACAAAGTAGTCATACAAGTCACGGTGAGGCACAAACTCCAGCGTACAGATCGAGTGGGTCACACCCTCAAAATAGTCGCTCTGGCCATGAGCAAAGTCATACATGGGATACACGTTCCACTTGTCGCCTGTACGCCAGTGCGGGGTCTTGATGATGCGGTAGATGATGGGGTCGCGAAAGTGCATGTTGCTCGACGCCATGTCAATCTTGGCGCGCAACACGTGGCTCCCCTCTTCAAACTCGCCCGCGTTCATACGCTGGAACAGGTCCAGATTCTCCTCGACGGTGCGCTCACGGTAAGGGCTGTTGGTTCCAGGCGTGGTGGGTGTACCCTTCTGTTGAGCAATCTGCTCACTCGTCTGGTCATCAACATAGGCCTTGCCTTCCTTGATCAAGCGAATAGCGAAATCATACAATTTCGGGAAATAGTCGCTGGCATAATACAGGCGATCGCCCCAGTCATAGCCCAGCCAATGGATGTCGCGCATGATTGCCTCAACATACTCGGTGTCCTCCTTCTGGGGGTTGGTATCGTCAAAGCGCAGATTACACGTGCCGCCGAACTTCTCGGCAACGCCGAAGTCCATGCAGATGGCCTTGGCATGGCCGATGTGCAGATATCCGTTTGGCTCGGGCGGGAAACGGGTGTTCAAGCGCCCTCCGTTCTTGCCGGCAGCCAAATCCTCGGCCACGAATTGCTCTACAAAGTTCAAGGGTTTCTTCTCCTCTACCCCAGCATTGGTGTTGTCTAAATTCTCCGCCATAATATATAAATGTATATCGTTTTAAAAGTCAAACTTTCGCTAATTAACTTGCAAAGATACACAAAATCCTCAACACCTCCATGCATCCCTGCAAAAACTCTGGACAACGGTTGTGATAATTCCGAAAAATATTGTATATTTGCAGTGGAAAAGCTTCATTAACTAATAACTATCACTATCATGAATATCCTGATTCTACAAAGTTCGCCCAGAGCAAAGGGCAATACTGCTTGGATGGCCGAGGAGTATAAGAAGGCTGCCGAAGCAGCCGGTCATGAGGTAACGCTCGTGAATGTAGCCCACAAGAAGATTGCTGGCTGCCTGGCGTGCGAGTATTGCCATGGCAAGGGCAACGGTACCTGCATCCAGAAGGATGACATGCAGGAGCTCTACCCGCTCATGGCCGAAGCCGAGGTGCTGGTGCTGGCCGCACCTATCTATTACTTCACGCTTTGCGCCCAGATCCAGGCTCCCATCCAGCGCATGTACTGCGTGAACAGTCCTGCCAAGGCCAAAAAGATGGCTTTGCTCATGTCGTCCTACTCTCCTGGCGTGTATGACGGTGCCAAGGCCGAGTACCGTGACATCTGCAACTACTGGCATGTCGAGGACACTGGTATCGTTACCGCCACTATCGATGAGCAGAAGACCGATGCCACCAAGCTGAAGATCCAAGAACTGGTAAATAATCTGTAAAACTGATTGACAAGAAATTGGTAATGCGACGTGCAAGAGCATGTCGCATTATTATTCCCTGAAATCGCTGGGCTTGCTGCCCAAGTTGTTTAGAACATATCGGCTGAAGTGGGCCTGAGATGAGAAACCGAACATGTCGGCAATGTCGGTAAACGACAGGCTGCGGTCACGCAGACAGCGGCTGATTTCAAGAGACGTGTAACGCGTGATCCAGTAGTTAGCAGGCAGGCCACTCACCTTCTTGGACACTTCCGATAGATACTTGGACGTGACACACAACTTGCCGGCATAGTAGCCAATGTCGCGGTGTTCCCGATATTCGCCATTCTCAAGCATATCGATAAACTGGTTCATCAACTGATGATATTGCGTGGAGATGCGGTCAAAGCCATAAAGCTCGGCATGAAAATCATAGAAGTCGAGAATCATCATCTGTAATGCGCTAATGAGCACCTCGCGGTAAAAATGGTGCTGCGGCTGCGCGAGCCGATGGCGTACAGCTTCAAAGTTGGCGGCACAACGTTCCTGCATCGCGGGGGTGAGCCGCATGACGGGATTCTCGAACAGAGCAAGGTGGCCTTTCATTCCATAATTGCTCTGTGGTGTGGATACCTCAATAAACTCCTGGGTAACGTAGATGACGCTGACAATGAAATCCTCGCTCTCAACGATGTTTTCCACAAGGTCACCACGCCGCGGGACAATCATGCAGTCACCGGCCTCGAGGCGGAATGTCTTGCCATTTCTTACAAACGTGCAATGACCATGATAACAATAAGCATGGCACAAATAACCAGCAAAATGGCTGTCGCTAATCCGGGTCAGGGTGTCATCGATAATGATATTCTGCATCGTTTCCATACACGTCTATTTTCATTTTTTGAGGTGTAAAGGTACTAAAAAAAACCGGAACAAGCATCCTGTTTGGCACAGAATAATTTGTTCCGGTGTTAATTGACCAGACCGTGAGTCTTAATAGGTCGTGGCTCTGCTACCGGTCAGCAGCCAGCGATTGCCACGCTTGACAAGGTTGAACGTGAGTTGCAGTGACCACGTGTGGCGACCGCCGCCAAAGACCGCTGCCGTCACCCGGCTTCGGCCCGTCAATGTTGCGCTGTCACCGTTGATGCTGATATCCATCTGCTCGTGAATGGCGTTGTAGTAGTTCAGCGTGCCATCGGCAATGCATTGCAGATACTGTTGCTTGCTCTGCCGCATTCCCGTCATGTGTGTCAACACAAAGTCATCGGCATGCAGGCTGTCGAGCGTTGCAATGTCCTTCTCGACCATCGCGCGGTACATCCGGCGGTAGAGCTGTTCTATCTGTTGTCGGTCATCCATCTTTTTTTCAAAGTTGAAACCCAAGCCCCTTGAGCCACTTCTCCACTTGAGGTTTGCCGTCACGCACGTCGTGGCCGTACATGGAGAACTCGCCCGTGACGCGGGCCTTGGGATAAGCATGCTTAACATCCTCGACACAGCGGCCCAAGCCACTGCCCTCGTGAGTGGTGAAGGGAATGATTGTCTTGCCATTCAGGTCATACTTGGAGAAAAAAGTGAACATCACCTGGGGATAGGTGCCCCACCAGACAGGGCCGCCAATGAAGACGGTGTCATACAGGTCCAGGTTAGTCAACTCGCCCTCAAACTCGGGCAACTCGCCGTTTTTCAGCTCCACCTTGGCCAAGTCACACAGCGGCTTGTAGGCCATACCGTCATACTTGTGCGTCACAATTTCAAACTGGTCGGCACCTGTCAACTCGGTGATATAATCGGCCACAATCCTGGTATTGCCCACCGTGACGTTGCCCACGCTGTAGTTCTCTCCTGCATGAGAAAAGAACACCACCAGTGCCTTGCCGCCTGCAACGGTTGAGGCCTGATCCACAGCATTCTCATTCATGCCACTCTCACTGTTTTTTGTACCACTGCATGCAATCGACACCATCATGCAGAGTGACGCCGCAACGATATACTTTAATGCTTTCATTTTATCCGTAAGTCTCGATTAGATATTTCACAAACTGCGGGTCGCCAAAATTAACGGTTCCCGTGTCATGCTCATTCATTGAGGCAATCTGTGCCATCTCATCATCGCTCAACGCAAAGTCAAAGACATTGAAGTTCTGCGCCATGCGTTCCTTGTGGCTCGACTTGGGTATAGCCACGATGCCACGCTGGGTGAGCCAGCGCAGGGCCACCTGAGCTGCACTCTTGCCGTATTTCTCGCCTATGGCAGCCAGCTGCTCACTCTTCACGATGCCATCGATGCCCTGTCCGCCCAGCGGTCCCCAAGCCATCATGCGCGTGCCAAATTCATTGAGCAACGGTGCGATGCCGGTCTGTTGAGTCATCACGTTGCACTGCAACTGGTTCATCATCGGCTTCACATCAACATAATGCGCGAAATCAAAGAAACGCGCCGCCTGGAAATTTGAGACGCCAATCGCTCTCACTTTGCCGTCCTGGTAGGCCTTCTCCATGGCCCGCCATGAGCCAAACACGTCACCGTAGGCTTGATGAATCAACAACAGGTCGATGTAGTCGGTCTGCAGCTTGCGCAGGCTCTCGTCTATACTTTGAGCCGCTTTTTCCTCGCCAGCGTTTGCAATCCACACCTTGGTCGTGAGGAACAATTCATTGCGCGGAATACCACTCTTCTTGACAGCCTCACCCACGCCTTCCTCGTTATAGTAGGCTTGGGCTGTGTCAATCAGCCTGTAGCCGACGCTCAACGCATCGGAAACGCAACGCTCACACTCCTGCGGGTTCACCTGGAACACGCCATAGCCCAACAAAGGCATTTCAACTCCATTAGATAACTTGATTGTCTCCATATTCTTAGCGTATTTATCTTATTTATAAACCGTTTACATTTCATTGATTTACTAATGAGTGGCCTTGAGGTATTGCAAGTCGCCATACCAGTAGGATGCCGTGCAGCCACCGTCAATCAGAAAGTCAGCACCACTGATAAAACGGCCACGGCTCGACATCAGGAACTCGGCCAGGTCGCCCACCTCATCGGGGGTACCCGCACGACGAGCAGGCATACCTTCTATCATCTTCAGATAGCCTTCCTTGCGGGGCCCGTGCAGCTCATCATTGGCCAGCGGGGTGATGATAATGCCAGGCGAGATGCTGTTGATCGTGGCACCGCGTCGCCCCCAGCGAGCGGCCTCAAACATTACCCGTAACACATTGCACCGCTTGGAGTATTGATAGGCTTTCAACGTGTCGTTGATTTCCTTGATAAAAGGCAACTGCAGCAGTTCATCGGTCGGGGACATGGCCAAAGCATCGTTCTGCTCCTGCGGCAACGCCGGCAAGCGGTGACCGCTCTGGGATGATATAATAATCCCGGAGCCGCCCTCAGCAATAACCTTACCAAACTCTTCAAGCAGCACACTCGTTCCATACAAGTCGACGCGAAGGATCTCTTCTACAGGGGCCTGCGACGGTGATACGCCAGCAGCGTTCACCATAAACTTGACCTCGCCCCTACTGGTCGCGAACTCTACCAGATTCTGGATGTCTTCCTTTGAACCGAGGTCACACCTGATTATTGAGCACTCATAGCCCGCATCCTCAAGCGACGTTGCAGCACGCTTGGCGTTCTCCTCGCTATAGTCGGCCAGCACCACATGCCTGCCTGCCGACACACGTCGAATAATTGCCTGTCCGATGCTTCCTGCACCAATCAGAACCGAAACCTCCTTTTTCATCTTTCAATACTGTTGTTGATTTTAACTATACGGCCAGGTTGGCTATCTGCTGTGCTTCACTGTCGGCACGCGCTGCCTCGGCTCCATGAATGGGTGTGCCGTCAAGCACGGTTGCTGTGGGACAAAGCTTCTTGATAAAGCGTACCGACGAGCCCATGCCACTGCCCTCGTTGGTGCAGAACGGGATAATCTTCTTGCCGGTGAAGTCGTATGACTCCAGGAACGTGTAGCACACCATGGGCATCGTGCCCCACCAGTTGGGATAGCCCAAGATAATGGTATCATACTCCTCGATGTCCTTGAGCGGGTTCCTGACCTCGGGGCGGGCTTGATCCCGCAATTCCTGCTTGGCCTCCTCGATGCAGGTCATGTAGGACTTGGAGTACTCATAGGTGGTATCGATGCGGAACATATCGGCCCCAGGCAGCAAGGCCTTGATTTTCTCGGCCACCACTTCGGTATTACCCAGCTTCAGGTTCTTGATGCTGCCGTTAACGTAATTCTCTCCACGGCGGGAGTAAAAAGCGATTAAAGTCTTTCCCATAATAGCATTTTTATCTGTTAATATTCATGTTGCAAAATTACAACGATTTCACATTACAGGTTTTACCTTTTTTTCGGGTGGTTTTATCAAATTTTCATAAATGAGATTGAAGGCAAATCGGCTCAAACTAATTCATTTTTTTATTCGTGTTTTTTAAAAAAAGTTGTAACTTGCGAAATCAAACTCACTATAACAGACATGTAAACGGAATCAATTCATATCATTAATAACCTATAATCAAAACAGTTATGCAAATCAAAGCAATCCGCATGTTTGACAATGTTCCCGAGAGCATCACCCGCTTTTTTGACTTCAAGGCCTTCGCCCGTGAGCTCTTCATGTCTGACTATGACATGGGCGATGGCGGTCACGTGTTCCGCACCTGCTAAGCCGCAGTACACCCAGCGAGAAGGAGCCACCGCAGGTGGCTTTTTCTTTGCCTCGGCCGGAACGGAACGAAAAGTCAACGGAGCCAGATGAGAGTTTCGTTGAAAGAAAGGTACCATACATTGAAAAGAAACTAGGGCTGCACACAGATATTGTATTTTGTTACGTTAAATAGATAGACTTCCGCCGATAGGCGCATATAGTTTCAGGTTTAACACATTTACATTAAGAAAGGGCAAGACGATGAAGACAACAAGGCATTTAATCACAGCATTGCTGGTCGCAGGTCTCCTGTCGTGTGCAGAGGAATCACCTTTTGAACCCGATTTCAATCAGAACAATGAAGTACCTTCCACTCCAAGTGGAGGTTCCACTGCTTCTATAGGGGAACTGACCTCATTCACGATCGCGGTCGACAGCACCGCGCTCAACGAGAGCGAGACCATAGACTCCAGCGACGAGGACTACATCGAGAACAACACGTTTGATAACGAAATCAAGATCACCTTCAACGGAACCCAGGATGCTACGGTCAGCGGCGAGGTTACAGGCGTGAGCGTCGCCGTCAGCTGCGGCCATGTCACAGTGGTGTCAACGGTCAAAGGCGTGCGCTATACCCTGAGCGGCACGACAAGCGACGGCTCATTCAAGCTCTATGGCGAGAGTAAGTATGCCTTGCGGCTCAACGGAGTGAATATCACCAATCCCACTGGTGCTGCCATCAACAGCCAATGCAAGAAGCGTGGCTATATCGAACTGGCCGACGGCACATGGAACACGCTGCAGGACGGCAGCAGCTATGACACGCCAGCCGACGAGGACATGAAAGCGACGCTCTTCAGCGAGGGCAAACTGCTCTTCAGCGGCAGCGGCCACCTCAAGGTGCTGGCCAACAGCAAGGGCGGCATCACCAGCGATGACTATATCCTGTTCCGACCGGGCAACAACATCTACGTCAAGAACACGGCCAGCAACGGCATCAAGGCCAATGACGCCATCCTGATGCGAGGCGGCATCATCAACGTGGAGTGTAGCGGTGTGGCAGCCAAGGGCATGAAGAGTGAGGGCATCATCCAGATCGATGGAGGACGCTTCACGGCCATCACCACGGGCACCGGCGAGTGGGACAGCGACGATAATGACGTAAACGGCAGTGCCGGCATCAAGTGCGACAGCACCTTCACCATCAGCGGCGGAACGCTGTGCCTGAAAAGCACAGGCCAGGGTGGCAAAGGTATCAGTTGCGACCAGGCCATGCACTTCGATGGCGGCACTGTTAAGGTCATCACCACGGGCATGGTCTATAGCTATGGACGCTACAGCACGTCGCCCAAGGGCATCAAGGGCGACGGAGACATCTATCTGGCGGGCAGCGACATCATGGTGCGGACTACAGGAGGCGAAAACAGCGAGGGCATCGAGAGCAAAGGCAAACTCTACATCACCGATGGCAAGGTGCAGGTCTATGCCTGCGACGATGCCATCAATGCCAAAGGCAACATCGCCATCAGTGGCGGCCAAGTGTTTGCCTATGCTACAAACAACGACGGCATCGACAGCAACAGCAACATCGCCATCAGCGGCGGCACCGTGTTAGCTTGCGGCACCACCTCGCCCGATGAAGGCATCGACTGTGACCAGAACACCTTTACCATCACCGGCGGTACCGTTCTGGGCATCGGCGGCACGACCTCAACGCCCAGCACGAGCGACACGACCCAGCCCGTGGCCATCGTCGGCGGCAGCAGCCTGACAAGCGGCACTTATATCGCGCTTGCCGGCAATGACGACAGCAACATCTTGGCTTTTGCTGTGCCACGCAGCTACAGCAGTTACACACTGCTGGTGAGCGCTCCAGGCATGACCAAGGGCGGCAAGTGCACATTGACGACGGGGGCAACCGTCAGCGGTGGCAGCAATTTTGGCGGCTTGGTAACTGGTGCAAGCGTCACTGGCGGCTCAACCCTTGCCTCACTCACGCTGAGCAACATGATCACCACCTATAATTTCACCAACACCCAACCCGGAGGCGGCAGACACTGGTGATTTTTTGTCGAGCCGAATGGGCGTTTGGTCGAAAAGATTTGGGTAGAACAGAGATGGAAACTACTTTTGCCACCGATAAGAAATCAGATCAACACATTAATTGTATGAAAACAGTCATGAGATATATTATGGTTTGCTTCATGATCTTGACATGGGCATTAAGCATGATGGCTCAGGACACCACGGCGGTAGCCGCGGCAGCGACACCCGATACCTGGACATTGCAGGATTGCATCAACTGGGCCAAGCAGCAGAGCATCACGGTGCAACGCAACAAGGTGGGCGTGCGCACCTCCCGGCTCACCCTCGAGGATGCCAGGAACAACCGGTTGCCCGTCGTTAGCTTCTCCAGCAATCAGCAGCTGGGCTATCGCCCTTTCCAGCAAACGCATAGCAGCGTGCTGGGCAGCGAGGTCATCAGCACGAGCAATAAGACGAGCTATAGCGGCAGTTATGGCGTGAACGCATCGATGAGCATCTATGACGGCGGCCAGATCAAGAATAACATCCGCCTGGCAGAGCTCAACACCCAGATAGCCGAACTCAATGTCCTGGCCAGTGAACTGAGCATCGAAGAGCAGATCACCCAGTTATATGTCCAGATACTCTATAATCAGGAAGCCGTCAGCAGGGATGATGAACTCATCGCCCTAGGGCAGGTACAGCTCGACCGGGCACGGGCATTGAAAAAGGCCGGCTTGCTCAACAAGGCCGATGTCTCCCAACTAGAGTCACAGCTCGCTCAGGACAAGTACCAGAAGGTGAGCGACGAGACCACACTTGAGGGCTACCGCTTGCAGCTCAAGCAGCTCATGGAACTGGATGGCGACGAGAACCTGGCGCTTGCCGACCCGCAGCTCGAGAATGATGTGCTTGCAGAGCTGCCGTCCAAGCAGGATGTCTATAGCCATGCCCTGGAGTCACGGCCTGAACTCAAGGCTCAGCAGTTGGCTATGGACCGCACCTATATCGATGAGCAACTGGCTCAAGCGTCTGGTAAGCCCAGCGTGACCGCGAGTGCAGGTATCAACACGAGTAATACCACGGGCAACGGCAACATGTTCACCCAGCTCAAGAACCAGTGGAATAATGGCATCGGGGTGACGCTGAGTATCCCCATTTGGGATCACGGCAAGACCAAGAATGCCGTCGCCAGGGCCCGACTGGAGCGCGAGACAGCTTACCTTGACATGGTGGACACACAGAAGAACCTCTGGAAGACCATCGAAAACTACTGGCTCCAAGCCCGCAACAACCAGCAACGTTACATCGCAGCCAAGGAGAACATGGACTACTGTCGCGAGAGTTATGACCTCACCAGCGAACAGTTCCGCTTGGGCATGAAGAACATCGTTGAACTCACGCAGGACAAAACCAACCTGAGCAGCGCCACCCAGCAGATGCTACAGGCCAAGTACATGGCCTTGCTCAACATCGCCATGCTGCACTACTACAATGGTGAGTCCATCACCTTTTAACCGAAATCAATCAACTAAACGACTATATAATGAAAAAGAAAACCATCATCATCACAGTGCTGATAGCATTACTGCTCGCTGTGTGCGCCTTCTTCATCTTTGGTAAAAAGAAGGCCGAGAGTAGAATCAGTTTCCAGACCACCCCGGTCACCACTGCCGACATCTCGACGAGCATCACAGCTACAGGCACCATCGAGGCCGTCACCACTGTTGAGGTGGGCACCCAGGTGTCGGGCATCGTCAACAAGCTCTACGTGGACTACAACAGCGTGGTCAAGAAGGGCCAGGTCATTGCCGTGCTTGACCGCACCAACCTGACCAGTGAGCTGACTTCGGCACAGGCTAACCTGCGTAGCGCCCAGACTGAACTGGAATACCAGCAGAAGAACTATGCCCGCTACAGTGAGTTGAAGCAGAAGGATTTGGTGAGCGCTGCAGAGTATGACGTGGCACTGCAGAGCTACCGCAAGGCCCAGGAGAGCGTCAAGGTGGCCCAGCAGAGCGTGACACGCGCCAAGACCAACCTGGGCTATGCCACCATCTACTCGCCCATCGATGGCATCGTCATTAGCAAGTCGGTCGAGGAGGGTCAGACAGTGGCCGCATCATTTAGCACACCCACACTGTTCACCATTGCCAAGGACTTGACCGACATGCAGTGCATTGCCAATGTCGATGAGGCCGACATCGGTGGCGTCCAGGAGGGACAACGCGTGACATTCACCGTCGATGCCTATCCCGATGATGTGTTCTCGGGAACGGTCAAACAGGTGAGGCAGAATGCCACCACGACCAACAACGTGGTTACCTATGAGGTGGTCATCACGGCTCCTAATGCCGACCTCAAACTCAAGCCTGGCTTGACGGCCAATGTCACCATCTACACTCTCGAGCGCAGCGGTGTGGTGAGCGTCCCGAGCGCTGCACTGCGTTTCACCCCCGAGCCCAGCATCATCGGCAAGAAGTATGTCATTAAGGATGTGCCTGGCGAGAAAAAGCTGTGGACCCTCGAAGGCAATGTCTTCACGGCCCACAAGGTGGAGACCGGTATCACTAATGGTGTACACACCGAGATCAAGAGCGGAATTGAGGAGGGGACAACTGTCGTGATGGATATTATCGTCGGCAAGCAGGAGGAAACCACGCCCAGCGGCGATAGTGAGGAGAATTCACCTTTCATGCCAGGGCCGCCCAACCGCAACAAGAAAAACAGCAACAATGCCAATAAAAAGTAGAGTATGGCGCCCAAACCGATTATCGAACTGGACAACATTCGGCGCGACTTTGTCGTCGGCGAGGAAGTGGTGCATGCACTACGAGGGGTCTCATTCACCATCAACGAGGGGGAGTTTGTTACCATCATGGGAACCTCAGGGTCGGGCAAATCAACCTTGCTCAACATCCTCGGTTGCCTGGACACGCCCACCAAAGGCGAATACAAACTCGACGGGACACCAGTGCGCACGATGAGCAAGTCACAACGTGCCGTGCTACGTAACCGCAAGATCGGGTTCGTCTTCCAGAACTATAACCTCCTGGCCAAGACTACCGCGGTCGAGAACGTGGAACTGCCTCTCATGTATAATGCCGCCGTCAGCGCCCGAGAGCGCCGCGACAGGGCTATCAGGGCATTGCAGCGGGTGGGGCTGGGCGACCGTCTGAACCACAAGAGCAACCAGATGTCGGGTGGACAGATGCAGCGCGTGGCCATCGCGCGAGCATTGGTCAACGACCCGGCTGTCATCCTTGCCGACGAGGCGACGGGCAATCTGGATACCCGTACGTCGTTTGAGATACTGGTACTCTTCCAGGAATTGCATGCCGAGGGTCGCACGATCATCTTTGTGACCCACAATCCCGAAATCGCCGATTACTCGACACGCACCATCAACCTGCGTGACGGCAAGGTGCGCGAGGACGTCACTAACTCGCACATCCTCAACGCCGCCGAGAAACTGGCAGACCTCCCCGTGACCGAAGACGATTAACGATTCAGCCAATCCTGTAACATCCATAATTCCAGTAAAAACCGACAATGAACGGTACCAACCTATTCAAGATAGCGCTCAAGGCCATCAATAACAACAAGCTGCGCAGCTTCCTCACGATGCTGGGCATCATCATCGGCGTGGGGTCGGTCATCGCAATGCTGGCCATCGGCCAGGGCTCCAAGCAGAGCATCAAGAAGAACATCAGCGAGATGGGCTCCAACATGATCATGATTCACCCCGGAGCCGACCGTGGTCCCGGCGGTGCACGGCAGAGCGCCGATGAGATGCAGACGCTGACTATCACCGACTACGAGAACATCGTCAACCAGAACAAGTATCTGGCGGCGGTGAGCCCTAATGTGTCAAGCGGTGGCCAGTTCATCTACGGCAACAACAACTATCAGAGCAGCGTGACAGGCGTGAGCGAGGGCTACCTCACCATCCGCCAGCTGACGGTCGAGAGCGGCACCATGTTCACCGAGGCCGATATCAAGTCGGCCGCCAAGGTCTGTGTCATCGGCAAGACCATCGTTGACAACCTGTTCCCGGGCGGTGCCGACCCCATCGGGCAGGTGATCCGCTTCAATGCCATCCCGATGAAGGTCGTCGGCGTTCTCAAGAGCAAAGGCTATAACTCAATGGGTATGGACCAGGACGACATCGTCCTGGCGCCCTATACAACTGTGATGAAGCGTGTGCTGGCACAGACCTACCTGCAGAGCATCTATGCCAGTGCCTTGACCGAGGAGATGACCGACCTGGCCATCAAGGACGTGACGACCATCCTGCGCACCGACCACAAGCTCAAGGAGGGCGAGGATGACAACTTCTCCATCCGCTCCCAGGAGGAGATCAGCTCGATGATGACAAGCACCATGAGCATGTTGACCATCCTGCTGGCGTGTGTCGCCGGCATCTCGCTTGTGGTGGGAGGTATCGGCATCATGAACATCATGTATGTGAGCGTCACCGAGCGCACCAAGGAGATAGGCCTACGCATGAGTGTCGGCGCACGTGGAGTCGATATCCTCAGTCAGTTCCTCATCGAGGCCATCCTCATCAGCGTTACAGGCGGCATCATCGGGGTGCTGTTCGGCGTGGGGGCGTCTTTTGCCATGAAGCTGCTCTTGAAGTGGCCCATCAGCATCCAGGCATGGTCGGTGCTCTTGTCTTTCCTGGTATGTACCGTCACGGGCATCTTTTTCGGCTGGTACCCTGCCAAGAAAGCCGCTAACCTCGACCCCATCGAGGCCATCCGCTATGAGTGAGACAGTATTCAGAATGCGGATGCCGCTGAAGACGGCTCCCCCTCACTGCGCTCTCAGTTGACCTGGCGGCCTTCTTTGTTCGCGACTCGGCTGAGCAGGGGCAAGCCCCTCTCTGTTCTCACTGCTCCCTCAGTTGGATGGGTGTCTTGCCGAAGTGCTGCTTGACGTATTTGCCGAAGAATGATGGGTTGGCGAAGCCCAGGCGGTCGGCCACTTGCTTGATGGACAGGTCGGTGTGCTTGAGGTAGAAGGTGATCTCGTTGAGGATTTTCTCGGTAATCCATTCGTTGGCCGACTTGCCTGATTGCCGCTTGCACACATGGGAGAGATACTTGGACGTGATGTTCAATTGGGCTGCGAAGGAGCTCACCTTGCGGTGTGGCTTGTCGCTTGCACCCAGCAAGTCGAGGAAGGCCCTGAAGATATTGTCGGCCGAGCGAACGGTGGACGCTGGGGCGGCCTGGGGGAACTTCATCTTGAGCGTGCCGCACAACTCCAGGAAGGCGCCGCGCATCACCGAGCGTATCACCTCGCTGTGGTAAGGCTTGCCAGTCGCCTGCGTGTCGATGCACAGGCGCAGCATGTCATAGAAGTGGAAGAAGAACTCGATGTCTCCCGGCTCGAGCGTGATGACGTGGGTGCGGTGGATATACATCACCTCGTTCCATACGTTGATTCTCTCGCGCAGGAAACTCTGCAGCAGCCGTGTCGTGAAAAACACCGCCTTGAACTCAAAATCAGGACTGATAAGGAAATCGCTCATCATCGCGCCCGGCGGGGCCAGCAGTATCTGATTCTTTACCAACTCGACGGGTGTCTCGTTTAACTGAGCATGGACTCTGCCCGCCGTGCATGCTACGACAAAGTTCATGGGCACGCGGGTGGGATTAGGCTCGACGAGGTCCTTCACATTATCAATGATGGCAAAGTCATCGTCGATGTAATTGACCACGATGTTCTTGTCATCAGCAAGCGATTGTATGGTAATGATGTCCTGATTCATGCTGCAAAAATGAACATATTTTTCCACAAAAC
>ERZ842401.997-NODE-997-length-41704-cov-45.089534_pt1 | contig 41704 bp, 38 predicted proteins | sample MGYA00521270_ERZ842401 | MGnify/ENA primary metagenome ERZ842401 (study PRJEB31892, sample SAMEA3878208) | bioreactor metagenome | biome: Moose rumen | place: Sweden | collected 2011-10 | study: EMG produced TPA metagenomics assembly of the PRJEB12797 data set... | reverse complement strand
AGGTATATCTCATCGACGAGATTCACACCCCTGACAGCAGCCGCTACTTCTATGCTGACGGCTACGAGGAGAAACTGGCCAAGGGTGAGCCCCAGAAACAGCTTTCGAAGGAGTTCGTTCGCCAGTGGCTCATCGAGCACGACTTTATGAACGAACCCGGACAGGTGATGCCCGAAATCACCGACGAGTATGCCGAGAGCGTCAGCGACCGATACATCGAACTCTTTGAGCACATCACCGGCGAACGCTTCGAGAAAGCCTCCGACAGCGACGACATCGCCAAGAGAATAGAGCAGAACGTGAGCGAATGGCTTACCAGCAGGAATCGATAAAACCGTATACCTGCGGAGACAAGGCCCAGCAGGTGGAGGCGATGTTCGACAACATTGCCCCCACCTACGATACGCTCAACCACCGGCTGTCCTGGAACATCGACCGCGGCTGGCGCCGCAAGGCCATCCAGGCACTGGCCCCCTACCGGCCACAGACACTGCTCGACATTGCCACCGGCACCGGCGACTTTGCCATCATGGCTGCCCAGATGCTGAAGCCACAGCGGCTCGTCGGAGCCGACATTTCCGAGGGCATGATGGAGATAGGCCGGCAGAAAGTCAAGGCGCAAGGACTCGACGGTATCATTGCCTTTGAGCGCGAGGACTGCACCGCCCTCTCCTACCCCGACGGCACCTTCGACGCCGTGACGGCAGCCTTCGGCATCCGCAACTTTGCCGACTTAGACAAGGGACTCGCCGAGATGTGCCGCGTGCTGAAAACTGGCGGACACCTGAGCGTGGTGGAACTGACGACACCCGTCACATTCCCCATGAAGCAGCTCTTCGCCATCTACAGCCACACCATCCTGCCCGTCTACGGACGACTCATCTCTAAAGACACGCATGCCTACTCCTACCTGACAAAGACCATCGAGGCATTCCCGCAAGGTGAGCGGATGACCGGAATCCTGAGAAAAGCCGGCTTCTCCCAAGCCTCGTTCAAGCGACTGACATTCGGAATATGCACCATGTATCTTGCAACGAAATAGTTGAGAGTTTAGAGATTAGAGTTTAGAGTTGAGAGTTTAGAAATTAGAGTTTAAAGTTTAAAGTTTTAGAGATATGGACAAGTACGGACTCATAGGCTTTCCATTGGGACATTCGTTCTCAATCAGCTACTTTAACCAGAAGTTTCAGGACGAGAACATCGACGCCGTCTACGAGAACTTCGAGATTCCATCCATCGAAGAGCTCGAAGAAGTGCTCGGTTCCAACCTCGAACTCAAGGGACTAAACGTCACCATTCCCTACAAGGAAAAAGTCATCCCCTTCCTGGACAGCATCTCGCCAGAGGCACGTGCCATCGGCGCCGTCAACGTCATCCGCGTCATCCACGAGGGCAAGAAAATCAAGCTCAAGGGCTATAACTCCGACGTCATCGGCTTCACCAAGAGCATCGAACCTATGCTCGACAAGAAATGGCACAAGAAAGCACTTATCCTGGGTACGGGCGGAGCCTCGAAAGCCATCGACTACGGCTTGCGCAACCTGGGGCTGGAGACGGTATTCGTCAGCCGCTATGAGCGCCCCGAGACCATTCAGTACAAAAGCATCACGCCGGAGGTCGTCAAGGAGTATAATGTCATTGTCAACTGTACCCCTGTCGGCATGTACCCCAAGACCGACGAGTGCCCGCCGCTGCCATACGAGGCTATGGACTCGCACACCATTCTCTACGACCTCATCTACAACCCCGACGAGACACTCTTCATGAAACGCGGCGCCAAGTACGGCGCACAAACCAAGAACGGCCTGGAAATGCTGCTCCTGCAGGCATTCGCATCCTGGGAGTTCTGGCACGAGACCAAATAACATCAGTTTATGTCAATTCTTACAGACAGCATCAATCAGCTGACAAAGCAGTATAACGAGGCCATACGCGCCCTGGAGGACTCATACAATATGGAGAGTTCTCAAAGCCAGGGTTGGAATTTGACATCGTCCTATCTCAAGCGCCAGTACTCCAAGAAGTACGAGGCGCTGGCCAGCGAATACAGGCGCAAGCGGACGGACATCTTCAACGCCTACAAACAGGCTAACCCTGTCTGGGTCAAGGAGCGCAAACGCTGGGGATGGCTGTTCGTCATCGGCGTCGTCATGTCGATGGTTTGCTGTATGGGAGCCATCCCTACTGAAGAAACACCGCAGACGTCGCAGTTTGCAGCTGTAGAGACGGTGGAGTGGAATGCCGACAACATTCCCATCCCCTACCTGCAGGACTCCACACAATACGTGTCGAACCCGGACAGCGTACTCACCCCGTCTGCCGTAAACCGCATGAACACCACCCTGCAACAGCTGAATCTGGAGCTGGGCGTACAGTCGGTGGTCATCGTCGTCAACCACATCAAGAACGACGACCCCTTCCGCTTTGCACAGGACGTGGGTAACAAATACGGTGTCGGATACCATGACCGAGGGCTGGTCATCGTCGTGGGCTATCAGGACCACAGCATCAACATGTCGCCAGGAAAGGCGCTGGAGGCAGACTTGACCGATGCCGAATGCCACCGGCTGGAACAACAATACGTCGTACCGGCCATGCGTGCCGAAATGCCCGACAGCGGCATGGTGTACCTTGTGGAAGCCGTCTACTCCACCCTACAGAAGAAAGAACTGCCGCAGATGTCGCCCCTGCTCAGCGGCAACGACGACGATAGTGCCCAGGTTGTGGGTACGATGGGGCTGGCAACCCTCTTTCTCATTGTATGGGGTATCTTCTTCCTGCGCAAGAATAAGAAATACCATTGGATGGGCATCGCCGGAACGGCTGCACTCCTGTCCAATCCCTTCTATGTAGCCACCAGTAGCGGATTCTCTGGCGGTGGAGGCTTCGGCGGCGGCGGTGGTTTCCACGGAGGCGGCGGCTTCAGCGGAGGCTCATTCGGCGGCGGCTCCTTTGGCGGCGGCGGTGCCACATCCCGCTGGTAACATGATAACAAGACAAATAATAATAACACTAAAAAAAATAAGCATTATGAAACTCGGTAAATCAACAATCGCAATCATTGCAGCAGTCGTCATCATCGGCGGTTGGGCTGCCAGTGCCTACAACTCTATGGTCGGTGAGCAGGAGAAAGCCACCACAGCACTAGCCAACGTACAGTCGGCTTACCAGCGCCGCGCAGACCTCATCCCTAATCTGGTAGAGGTAGTCAAAGGCTATGCCGCACATGAGAAGGAGACCCTGGAGGGTGTCGTCAACGCCCGTTCGAAGGCCACTCAGGTCACACTCGACCCGGAGAACATGACGCCCGAGAAATTGAAGGAGTTCCAGCAGGCACAGGGCGAATTAGGTGCTGCACTCGGACGACTGATTGCCATCCAAGAGAACTATCCTGACCTGAAAGCCAACGAGAACTTCCGCGACCTGCAGGTGCAGCTGGAGGGTACTGAAAACCGCATCAACGAGGCCCGCAACAAGTTCAACGAGGTCGTTCAGCAGTATAATGTCGTCATCCGCTCGTTCCCCAAGAACATCCTCGCTGGCATGTTCGGCTTTGCCAAGATGGAGAAATTCGAGGCCGAGGCTGGTGCAGAGAAAGCTCCGCAGGTGAAGTTCTAATCAGCGGCATAGACAGCAGAATCAAGTTTATAACCAGTATGGACAACCGCTATATGCAGCGTGGCGTCAGCGCAGCCAAGGAGGACGTACACGCAGCCATCAAGAACATCGACAAGGGCCTCTATCCGCAGGCCTTCTGTAAAATCATCCCCGACATCCTGGGCGGTGACCCGGAGTATTGCAACATCATGCACGCCGACGGCGCCGGCACGAAGTCAAGCCTCGCCTACATGTATTGGAAGGAGACAGGCGACCTCTCCGTATGGAAAGGCATTGCACAGGATGCCATCGTGATGAACACCGACGACCTGCTGTGTGTGGGTGCCGTCGACAACATCCTCGTCTCCAGCACCATCGGGCGCAACAAGATGCTTGTTCCGGGAGAGGTCATCTCGGCTATCATCAACGGCACCGACGAACTGCTTGCCGAGCTCCGCGAGATGGGCATCGGCATCTACCCCACAGGAGGCGAGACCGCTGACGTAGGCGACCTCGTGCGCACCATCATTGTCGACAGCACCGTCACCTGCCGCATGAAGCGTGCCGACGTCATCGACAATGCCAACATCCGTCCTGGCGACGTCATCGTAGGACTCTCGTCCACTGGTCAGGCTACATACGAGAAACGCTACAATGGAGGTATGGGCTCCAATGGTCTCACGTCGGCACGCCACGACGTCTTTGCCAAGTACCTTGCAGAAAAATATCCCGAGAGCTACGACCACGCTGTTCCCGACGACCTAGTATATAGCGGTCGCTACGAGCTGCTGTCCGCAGTCGACGGTTTACCCGTCGACATGGGTCAGTTGGTGCTTTCTCCCACCCGCACCTACGCTCCCGTCATCAAACGCCTGCTTGACGAACTGCGCCCCGAAATCCACGGTATGGTGCATTGCACGGGCGGTGCCCAGACCAAGGTGCTTCACTTCGTCAGCGATAACTGCCGCGTCGTCAAGGACAACATGTTCCCCGTGCCACCGCTGTTCCGTGCCATCCACGACTGCTCCGGCACCGACTGGCGCGAAATGTACCAGGTGTTCAACATGGGACACCGCATGGAAATCTACGTACGTCCCGAAGTTGCCGAACAGGTCATCGCCATCTCGAAGTCATTCCATATCGATGCACAGGTCGTAGGTCACATCGAGGAAAGCAAGAAGAGTCTGACTATCAAATCAGAATTTGGAGAATTCAATTATTAAATGGAGAATAACAGCATATTACAAAAGCTCGACGGACTGGAGGCTCGTTTCGAGGAGGTGTCTACACTCATCACCGACCCTGAAGTGATTGCCGACCAGCAGCGATTCGTAAAACTGACCAAGGAATACAAGGATCTGGGCGACATCATGGATGCCCGCAAGCGTTACATCGCCTGTCTGAACGGCATCAAGGAAGCCAAGGATATCCTGGCCAACGAGAGTGACCCCGAGATGAAGGAGATGGCTCGTGAGGAACTGGCAGAGAACGAAGCCCTGCAGCCCAAGTTGGAAGAAGAGATAAAGATAGCCCTGATTCCCAAGGACCCTGAGGATGCCAAGAACGTGCAGATGGAGATACGTGCAGGTACGGGTGGCGACGAGGCGTGTCTGTTTGCGGGCGACCTGTTCAAGATGTACAAGAGCTACTGCGACTCAAAAGGTTGGCAGCTGAGTATCACCAGCGTCTCAGAGGGTGCCGTCGGCGGCTTCAAGGAGATAGACTTTGCCGTCAGCGGTGCCGACGTCTATGGCACGCTGAAATACGAGAGCGGCGTCCATCGCGTCCAGCGCGTGCCCGCTACCGAGACGCAGGGCCGCATGCACACGTCAGCCGCTACGGTGGCTGTGCTGCCTGAGGCCGACAAGTTCGAGGTACACGTCAACGAGGGTGAAATCAAGTGGGATACGTTCCGCTCCAGCGGTGCCGGCGGTCAGAACGTCAACAAGGTGGAGTCGGGCGTCCGGCTGCGCTACATGTGGAAGAACCCCAATACCGGCGAGACCGAGGAAATACTCATCGAGTGTACCGAGACCCGCGACCAGCCGAAGAACAAGGAGCGCGCCCTCTCGCGCCTGTATACCTTTATTTATGACAAAGAACACCAGAAGTATATGGACGACATCGCCAGCCGACGTAAGAGTCTGGTGTCTACCGGCGACCGTTCAGCCAAGATTCGTACCTATAACTTCCCGCAGGGTCGTGTCACCGACCACCGTATCGGCTACACCACCCACGACCTGCAGGGATTCCTCGGCGGCGACATCCAGGCCATGATCGACGCCCTCACCGTGGCCGAGAACGCCGAGCGCATGAAGGAAACAGAACTTTAAATGACAGATTATGAACAGACAAGAGTTAATACAGCAAATCAAGGAGAAGCAGTCGTTTCTCTGCGTAGGTCTCGATACGGACATTAATAAGATTCCCCAGTGTATCATCGACGAGGCAAAAGCAAAAGACGGTGAGGACTATATCTTCCGCGCCCTCTGCGAGTTCAACGCCCTCATCATCGACGCCACAGCTCCCTATTGCGTGGCATACAAGCCCAACCTGGCCTTCTATGAGGCGTATGGCGTGGACGGCATCATGGCTTTCGAGGCCACCATAGACTATCTGAAAGAGGAATATCCCAACCATTTCATCATCGCCGATGCCAAGCGTGGCGACATCGGCAACACGTCGAAGATGTATGCCAAGACATTCTTCGAGCAGTACGACGTGGATGCCCTGACCGTTGCTCCCTACATGGGCGAGGACAGTGTGACGCCCTTCCTCGGCTACGACGACAAGTGGGTCGTGCTGCTGGCACTCACCTCGAACAAAGGCTCGCACGACTTCCAGCTGACGGAAGACGCACAGGGCGAGCGACTCTTTGAGAAGGTGCTGAAGCAGAGCCAGCAGTGGGGCAACGACGAGAACATGATGTACGTCGTAGGCGCCACACAGGGCCAGATGTTCGAGGACATCCGCAAGGTCGCTCCCCGTCACTTCCTGCTGGTGCCGGGCGTCGGTGCCCAGGGCGGCAGCTTGGAGGAGGTCTGCCGGTACGGCATGATTCCCGGTGACATCGGCCTGTTGGTCAACTCGTCACGCGGCATCATCTATGCCTCGCAGAATGAGGACTTTGCCGAGGTTGCAGGACTGAAAGCCCGTGAGTTGCAGGAACAGATGGCGAAAATAATTCATAGTTCATAGTTCATAGTTCATAATTATTTTGTATCTTTGCACGCAAAATAAAACAAATAGTAAGAGAATATGATACTTGACAAGATAGACGAGCTTCTAAAAGAAGTACAGACACTCAGCGCTAAGAACGCCGAGGAAGTAGAACAGCTGCGTCTTAAATACCTGAGTAAGAAGGGCGAGATTACGGCCCTGATGAACGACTTCCGCAACGTTGCTGCCGACCAGAAGAAGACCGTTGGCATAAAGATTAACGAGCTGAAGACACTGGCTACTGAGCGCATCAACCAGTTGCGCGAGCAGTGTACAACCCAGGAGACGGGCGACGCTGGCATCGACCTGACACGTACCCCCTATCCTATCCAGTTAGGAACGCGCCACCCGCTGACCATCGTGACCAACGAAATCATCGATATTTTCTCACGCATGGGTTTTGTACTGGCTGACGGCCCCGAGGTGGAGGACGACCTGCACGTGTTCACCAAGATGAACTTTGCCGCCGACCATCCAGCCCGCGACATGCAGGACACCTTCTTCGTCTCACAGCATCCCAACGACGTCACCAAGAATATCCTGCTGCGCTCGCATACGTCGAGTGTCCAGGCACGCGTCATGGAGAACATGCATACCGAGGACGGCAAGTTGACGGCTCCTATACGTGTCATCTGTCCCGGCCGCGTCTACCGTAACGAGGCTATCACCGCCCGCGCACACTGTTTCTTCCATCAGGTGGAAGGACTCTACATCGACAAGAACGTGTCGTTCACCGACCTCAAGCAGGTACTGCTGAGCTTTGCCCGCGAAATGTTCGGCCCTGACACCCAAATACGCCTGCGCCCCTCGTACTTCCCATTCACAGAACCCAGTGCCGAGATGGATATCTCGTGCTTCATCTGCGGCGGTGAAGGATGCGGATTCTGCAAGCATACCGGCTGGGTGGAAATTCTGGGTTGCGGTATGGTCGACCCGAACGTGCTGGAACAGTGCGGCATCGACAGCAAGGAATACAGCGGCTATGCCTTTGGTATGGGTGTGGAGCGCATCACCAACCTGAAGTATCGCGTCAGCGACCTGCGTATGTTCTCTGAGAACGACGTACGTTTCTTGAAGGAATTTGAATCTGCCAACTAAATCGGTATGAAACTTGCAGTAATGACACAGCCCACGTTCTTTGTGGAAGAAGACAAGATACTCTCGTCGCTCTTCGACGAGGGCCTTGACAACCTTCACCTCTACAAGGCTGATGCATCGCCCATGTATTCGGAACGACTGCTCACACTACTGCCCAAGGAATACTATTCGCGCATCATAACCCACGACAATTTCTATCTGAAAGAAGAATATAACCTCAGGGGCATCCACATCGACGATGAGACGACGCCTGCACCCAAGGGGTACAAGGGGCATATCAGCCGCACATGCACCAGCCTTGACCAGCTGAAAGAGGCTAAGAAGCATGCAGATTATGTATTATTAAAATACATCTTCGACAGCCAGACAGAAACAAATCACACCTCATCATTTACCCTGGAGCAGCTGAAAGATGCCTCGCGCCGCGGACTCATCGACCGTCACGTCTATGCACTCGGCGGCATCAATCTCGACAACATCCGGCTGGTCAAAGACCTCGGATTTGGCGGTATTGTCATCAGGGGCGACCTGTGGAACAGGTTCAATATCCATCAAGAACTCGACTATCACGACATTATCGACCACTTTGCCAAGCTACGCAAGGCAGTGGGATGAATCGACAACAAACATTAAACTCTATCTCCTGTATAAAGACAATGAACAAGAATTACATGGTGTTTTCCGGTACTGCTACCAAGTACCTCGCAGAGAAAATCTGCCAAAGTCTGGGTTGTTCGCTCGGTGAGCTCCTCATCACTAAATTTTCAGATGGTGAGTTTGCCGTTTCCTATGAGGAGAGCATTCGTGGACGTGACATCTTCCTCGTCCAGAGTACGTTCCCCAATTCTGACAATCTCATGGAACTGCTCCTGATGATTGACGCCGCCAAGCGTGCATCGGCACGTACCATCAATGCCGTCATCCCATACTTCGGATGGGCCCGTCAGGACCGCAAGGACAAGCCTCGTGTGAGCATTGGTGCCAAGCTCGTTGCAGATTTGCTTTCAGCCGCTGGCGTCAACCGTGTCATTACGATGGACTTACATGCCGACCAGATACAAGGATTCTTCGACGTTCCCGTAGACCATCTCTATGCCTCCAATGTCATTCTGCCCTATTTGCAGAGTCTACATCTGGAGGATCTTGTCATTGCCTCGCCCGATGTAGGTGGTTCCAAGCGTGCCAACACATACGCCAAGTATCTGGGGTGTCCGCTGGTGCTTTGCAACAAGACCCGTGCCCGCGCCAATGTCGTTGCCTCGATGCAAATTATCGGCGAAGTAGAGGGCAAGAATGTTGTCATCATTGACGACATGGTCGATACTGCCGGTACCATCACCAAGGCTGCCGACATCATGAAGGAGGCCGGTGCCAAGACAGTGCGTGCCTGTGCTTCGCACTGCGTGATGAGCGGTCCTGCCAGCGAGCGTGTCCAGAACTCAGCCCTCGAGGAGATTGTATTCACCGATTCCATCCCCTATTCTCAGCGCTGCGCCAAGGTTAAACAGATTAGCGTAGCCGACCTATTTGCCGAAACCATCCGTAGAGTTATCAACAATGAAAGTATATCAAGCCAGTATATTGTTTAGTGCGCTCCTTACCGTGACGTCCTGTCACTCCAAGAGCTTCAAGATTCAAGGCTCCACCCAGGGGATTGAAGATGGTGACACGTTGTACCTCACTCGCGATATGGAGAGTGGCATGCCAAGTGACACGTTAATCGTCAAGGACGGCCAGTTCACACTCAGTGGAGAGGCTGATTCTACGACACTGTGTATGGTTTATTGCGCCAAGCGCAACGAAATCAACGCTCCCTTCTTCATGGAACCGGGCAACATCACCATCCGGCTTACCGACCAACCTGGCGGTTCACGTGTCGGCGGCACTACCTGCAACGACCAGTGGCAGGTGCTCAACGACTCTGTAATGGTCATCGGCAAGGAGATTAACCGCATTGCCGAGCACATCTACGGCAATAACGTGCCCCAAGAGGAACAGCAGAAGGGCATGCAACAGATTGAGCGTCTGAACCAGCGTTTTGCTGCCTTGGTCGTCAAAAAAGCCGAAGCCAACATCGACAATGAGTTCGGCTATTTCCTGCTCACCTACTATCCTGAGGAGCTGATAGACAATGCCAACCGCTCTCGACTCATCAAACTGTTGCCTGCCAAGATGCGCCAGCGCCAGGTCATCCAGCAGATGGAGCAGATGCTGCAGGCCGCTGCCAAGACTGCTGAAGGTGCTGTCATCAGCGATTTCACCCAGAATTCCTTGAAAGGCGAAGAACTTAGCCTATTGTCCGAAGTCAAGAAGAACCGCCTGACTATCATCGACTTCTGGGCCTCGTGGTGCGGCCCCTGCCGTCAGGAGATGCCGTTCATGATACACCTCTATGACACCTACCAGCCGAAAGGTCTCGGCATTGTCGGCATTTCTCTCGACTCCGACCGTGACGCATGGCAGATGGCTACTGACAAGTTTGGCATCAAATGGCCACAGATGAGTGACCTTAAGGGCTGGGAGAACGAAATCGCCAAGCATTTCAATGTAACCAGCATACCTCATACCATCGTTGTCGACCAGCAAGGCAAGATTCTTCGCCGCGGCCTTCGTGGCGAACAGCTGGAACAATTCATACAGCAACAGCTGAAATAACCCTTTTATGATGAGAATTGCCTTATGCTAAAACATCTCTGCCTATTATTGTTTTGTCTGACGACAACACATGTCTGCCAAGCGCAGGAACTGGCTGTCAAGAGTATGGAAGCAGCCTCTTTCGACGTATCTGCCAGTACTGAGGAGCGAAAGGACGTCAACAACAATCCTTGTGGATTGGTCAAAGTCAGGCTTGCCGCAGTAGGCGCAGTATTTGAAGGCAACGTCATTCAACCGGTGGAATACCGTGTTGGCGAATATTGGGTGTACATGACCGAGGGCAGTTATCAGCTCCGCATCAAACATCCCAACTTCGTCCCTCTTGATGTCAACTTCCACGACTATAACATCAAGGGTATTGTTCCCAAGTCTACCTATAATCTTACGCTGCTGATGTCGCAGACCAGTGCTCAACCGGTAGACGATGGTATGCGCTATCTAATCATCAACACAAAGCCTAAAAATGCGACCGTCTATGTAGACGGCACCATGCAGACGCTGACTGACGGTTCTGTCAGTGTTCGCTTGCCAATAGGTCAGCACTCCTTCCGTGTCGAAGCAGCTGGTTACCATACGAAAGAAGGTACAGTCCAATTGCAGGAGGCCAAGAAGGTTGAGACTATTGAGTTGGTGTCAGCTCAGGCAACGGTCAAGGTAACATCAGCTACGGCAGGCGCAACGCTTTACGTCAATGATGTGCTGAAAGGCTCACTGCCCTGGAATGGTCAGTTCAATGAGGGCAACTATCTTTTCGAGGCACGCAAAGAAGGCTATCGCAGCCAGCGTGTCAACGTCACGCTCAAGGAAGACGAGCAGCGTACAGTGGAGATTCCTACCCTGCAGCCCATCTATGGCGTGCTTTCAGTCAATTACCAGCCTGTCGGCGCCAGCATTGTCGTGGACGGCAAGAAACTGGGTGAGACACCGGAAGATTTCCGCAATATCTTAGTTGGTAGCCATACTGTTGAAATCAGTAAGTCTGGCTATTCAAGCGAAAAGAAGACTATTAATATCGCCGAAGGAAAGACTCTGTCGCTGACAGGTTCGCTGAAGGTGCTTGCCAGCAACAATGCGTCACATACTGCCAACAACACTTCCAGCAACAGTCAGAACAGCCAGGCTTCGTCTTCCAATGCCAACAATCAGCCCGCTGCCCCTGGCTCGCCGGCAGATATTCGTTTTGAGAAGACCACGCATCACTTTGGAACTTTTTCGGAGTCTAACCCCATCGTGAAATGTACTTTTACATTTACTAATGTCGGTGGCCAGCCACTGAAAATCAATCAGGTCATCTCCTCCTGTGGCTGTGCAGTTGCCGATTTTACCAAAGGACAGGTAATGCCAGGCCAAAAAGGAACCATTCAGGTCACCTACAACGGCAGCGGCAAATTCCCTGGTCACTTTAAGAAATCACTGACTGTTCGTACCAACGGCAAGGTAGAGATGACTCGTCTCTACATTGAAGGAGATATGACTGGGAAATAACAGCAATCAGCCGCGCTGGAAGATTTAATGCTCCGCGGTGCTCTATTTAATGCTCACGCGGGAAAAAGCAATCTATATTAAATCTGGTATTTCTTCTTGCGTTCGTGGGTGGCTTTCTGAGGAACGCCCTGGGGAGCATAGGTGCTTCTGACGGTACGTATGCCACGATAGCCGTTCCAGCGCTCGTGGATTTTGCGCACATAGTCGACGGTCTCCGAACCGCGCATGTAGCCGTTCTTCACCACGGGGTCGTTGTAGTATTGCGGCTGGCTGAGTCCGAGGACGAACGGCTCCACGTCGGCCCAGCGCTGTGAATTCTTGCCGTTCTTGGTTGCCAGCGCCATGGCATCGCGGATATGGAAATGTCCGCCGTTGTAGGAAGCGAGTACAAACTTGATTCGTTCCGAGCGGTCGCCAATGTCGGAAAAATTGCGCTCCAGCTCACCCAGGTAGCGGGTGGCGGCGGCAATGTTCTGCTCGGGGTCGTAGATGCTGGCTCGCGGTAGTCCTAAGTGGTCGGCGGTGCCGGGCATAATCTGCATCAGCCCGCATGCGCCGGCCCAGGAACGGGCCTGCGGGTCGAAGGTCGACTCCTGATAGCATTGTGCTGCCATGAGACGCCAGTCCCAGCGGATGGTGGCAGCATAGCGCTGGAAATAGCCGTCGTAGTGGGAGATGACGCCGCCCTCACGATTGAGCATGGGCGAGAACACCCGGCGTTTGACGCTTTTGTTCGACAGCAGGAACTCTTCCTCTTTCTTGACTTCGCCCATCAGTTCCGGCCGATACCAGTCCTTGAGCGCCTGCTGCAAGTCCTCCTTGTCATCGTCGACGAGCCATCCCGGCTCCTGTGTCGTCACCGGATAGCACACCAGGTCGGCCTCTCCTGCCTGGAGCCGATGCACCATCTCTGCCGAGTCCCTGCACACTTCCATGCGTAGCATGACGCCCAGTTTGTCGGCAAAGCGCTGGCAGAGCAGATACTGTGTGCCCAGATGTCGCCCATGGTAGTCGTAGTATGTTTCCGGTCCTGTCAGTGTCAGTGCTATCAGCTCTCCGTTGCGCTGGATGTCCTCCAGGTCGAAGTCGTCGCCTACAGGTATCGTGTCGGTAATTTCTCCCCATGGAGTGACTACCGGCTCGTGTTTCTTCTGCGTACAGGCCCATAGGGTCAGAAGGGCAAAAAACTGAATATATATACCGAATCTCTTCAAATTCCTGCTAATTTGGGTGCAAAAGTAATCATTTTCTTGCAAATATCATTGAAATTGCGTAATTTTGCAGGCTAAATTAGATAATATAAGATATGTTAAGAATTGCCGTACAGTCAAAAGGCCGTCTTTTCGACGACACGATGAATCTGCTTTCCGAGGCAGACATTAAGGTAAGTGCATCGAAACGCACGTTGCTGGTTCAGTCATCCAATTTCCCTCTCGAGGTACTCTATCTGCGTGACGACGATATTCCGCAGTCGGTGGCCAGTGGGGTTGCCGACATCGGTGTGGTAGGCGAGAACGAGTTTGTCGAGCGTGGTGAGGAAGCTGACATCATCTCGCGGTTGGGTTTCTCGCAGTGCCGTCTGTCGCTGGCCATTCCGAAGGAGATAGAATATCGTGGCGTCAACTGGTTCAACGGAAAGAAAATTGCCACAAGCTACCCCAATATCCTACGTGCCTACATGGACCAGCATCATGTGGAGTGCGAGATACACGTCATCACCGGCAGCGTAGAAATCAGCCCGGGCATCGGGCTGGCCGACGGCATCTTCGACATCGTTTCGTCGGGGTCGACGCTGGTCTCCAACAACCTTCGCGAGGTCGAGGTAGTGATGCAGAGCGAGGCGCTGCTCATTGGCAACAAGCAACTGGGCAATGAAAAGCGCAGCATTCTGGAACAGATGCTGTTCCGCTTCAAGGCCGTCAAGGACGCCGAGGACAAGAAGTACGTCCGCATGAATGCCCCCAAGGCCCGTCTGCAGGAGATTATCAGCGTGCTGCCAGGTCTGAAAAGCCCAACCATTATACCTTTGGCCGACGACGAGTGGTGCTCCGTACACACGGTGCTTGACCAGAAGCGCTTCTGGGAAATCATCGGCAAGCTGAAAGAAATGGGTGCACAGGGCATTCTGGTCACCCCGATAGAGAAGATGATTCTTTAGTTGAGAGTTTAGAGTTTAGAGTTGAGAGTTGAGAGATTAGAGAGGGACTGAGTCATGAAGATATACAGATATCCGGACCGTGAGTTGTGGGGCGAGATTACGTCTCGTCCACGACTGGACCTGACGAAGCTGAACGAGACGGTAGCCTCGGTGCTGGCCGACATCCGTCAACGTGGCGACGAGGCCGTCAAGGAGTATGAACAGAAGTTCGACAAGGTCGAGCTGAGTGAGCTGGTTGTCAGCGAACAGGAGATGGACGAGGCTGAGCGGCTGGTCAGCAACGAACTGCGCGACGCCATCATCCTGGCACACCATAACATCAAGGTTTTTCATATCTCCCAGCGATTCGTAGGCCAGAAGGTGAAGACGCAGGAAGGCGTCACCTGCTGGCAGAAGAGCGTGGCCATCGAGCGCGTGGGCCTCTACATTCCCGGCGGCACTGCCCCACTTTTCTCTACGGTGCTGATGCTGGCGACACCGGCCAAGATAGCCGGTTGCAGGGAGATAGTGCTCTGTACGCCCCCGAACCGCGAAGGCAAGGTGAACCCAGCCATTCTGGTGGCAGCGCGCATCGCCGGCGTCAGCAAAATCTATAAGATTGGCGGTGTCCAGGCCATTGGTGCCATGGCCTACGGCACGGAAACGGTGCCCAAGGTGTTCAAGATTTTCGGTCCCGGCAACCAGTATGTCATGGCCGCCAAGCAGCATGTCAGCCTGGACGACGTGGCCATCGACATGCCCGCAGGCCCCAGCGAGGTCTGTGTGCTGGCCGACGAGACGGCGAATGCGGAGTTCGTCGCTTCCGACCTGTTGTCACAGGCGGAACATGGTGCCGACTCACAAGTGCTCTTCATTACCACATCGGAACAGAAGATGAACGAAGTACAGGCAGAGGTTGGACGCCAGCTTGCGCTCCTTCCGCGCAAGGTCATGGCAGCCCAAGCCCTTGAAAACAGTTGCTACGTGTTGGTAGGCACTACTGACGAGATGATGGCACTCACCAACCGCTATGCTCCTGAGCACCTGGTTATCCAGACCAAAGACTATGAAGCGCTGGCCGAACGCGTCGTCAACGCCGGCAGTGTCTTCCTGGGTCCATACGCCTGTGAGAGTGCCGGCGACTATGCCAGCGGCACTAACCATACGCTTCCCACCCACGGCTATGCCACTGCCTATAACGGCGTCAACCTGGACTCATACTGCCGCAAAATCACTTTCCAGCATCTCACGCCCGAGGGCATCGGACATATAGGCCGCGCCGTCGAGCTGATGGCCGAGGCCGAACAGCTGGATGCCCACAAGAACGCCATGAGCGTGCGCCTACGCTCCATTAAGGGCCAAGAGTCAACGAATGAAGAATAGCCGGCTTAGCCGATGAAAAGTTAAGAATTAAGCATCAGGAAATATGAAGTCCTTGGAACAACTGGTACGACCCAATATCTGGAGTCTGGCACCCTATAGTAGTGCCCGCGACGAATATTCTGGCAAAGAGGCACACGTGTTTCTCGATGCCAACGAGAATCCCTATAACGCCCCGTACAACCGCTACCCTGACCCGTTACAGCGCGAGGTGAAAGTCATGCTGTCGAAGGTTAAGGGTGTACCTGCGGACATGATATTCCTCGGCAACGGCAGCGACGAGGCCATCGACCTGCCGTACCGTGTCTTCTGTCAGCCCGGACGAGACAATGTGGTGGCTATCGCTCCGACCTATGGCATGTACAAAGTGTGCGCAGACATCAATGACGTCGAGTATCGCCAAGTCCTGCTTGACGACCATTTCGACTTCAAGGCATCCGACCTGCTGGCAGCCTGTGATGGCAACACAAAGATTATCTGGATATGCTCGCCCAACAATCCCACGGGAAATTCGCTCAACCGCGACGAGATGCTCAAGGTTGTCGAGGGCTTTGAAGGCATCGTCATCGTCGACGAGGCATATATAGACTTCGCCCAGCAGAAATCACTGCGGCAGGAACTGAAGGAACATCCGAACCTTATCATCCTGCAAACCATGTCGAAGGCGTGGGGTTCGGCAGCCATTCGTCTGGGAATGGCCTTCGCCTCGCCGGACATTATCAATATATATAATAAGGTGAAGTACCCCTACAACGTCAACCAGCTGACGCAGCAGCAAGCCATGGAAATGCTGCGCGACCCCTATGAAGTGGATAAGACGGTGAAGATTCTGCTGCAAGAGCGGTCACGGCTGATACAGGCGTTCCAGGAACTACCCATCTGCCAACAGGTCTTCCCTACCGATGCCAATTTCTTCCTGACTCGTGTAACCGATGCCCAGAAGACCTACGACTATTTAGTAGACAAGGGTATCATCGTACGCAACCGCCATCGCATACAACTCTGCCAGGACTGTCTTCGCATCACCATCGGCACCCGTTCTGAAAATAACGAACTGTTAGCCGCCCTCCGCCAGTACTGAATGGTCACCGTTTCTTCCTTAGACGACCCCCGTGTCCAGGTGTTCTGCAGGCTCACCGAGGCTCAGCTGCGCATGCAGCTGGAGCCGGAGAAGGGTTTGTTTATTGCCGAAAGTCCGAAGGTCATCCGGGTGGCGCTGGATGCCGGCTGGCAACCCTCCGCTCTATTGTGCGAACAGAAGCACATACAGGGCGACGCCTGCGACATCATTGAGCGCATAGGTCCCGACATTCCGGTCTATACCGGCAGCCGCGAACTGCTGGCTCAGCTGACAGGCTATACACTGACCCGGGGCGTGCTGTGTGCCATGCACCGTCAGCCACTACCCACCGTGAGTGATGTGGTAAAGAATGCCCACCGAATCGTCGTCATTGATGCCGTCAGCGATACCACCAACATCGGGGCCATCTTCCGTTCTGCCGCCGCCTTGGGCATTGACGGCATACTGCTGACTCCCGACTCATGCGACCCGCTGAACCGCCGCGCCGTACGCGTTTCTATGGGTAGCGTATTCCTGTTGCCCTGGACGTGGCTCGACATCCCTATCCCATCGCTCCATGACTATGGTTTCCGGACTGCCGCCATGGCACTGACCGACAATAGCATCACCCTCGATAGCCCCGTGTTGGCTGCCGAGCCACGGCTGGCCATCATCATGGGTACCGAGGGTGATGGATTGCCCCAGCAGACCATTGCCGAGGCCGACTACACGGTGCGCATCCCGATGGCTCACGGCGTCGACTCGCTCAACGTGGCGGCAGCTGCCGCCGTGGCCTTCTGGCAATTGCGCAAATAGCTTTTCAGATTAATTCTCAGGAATCAGGTATTTGTCGCCTGTCTCCTTCAACAGCCTGTGGACAAATGATTTCGGGTATCCCGGACGTTGTACGGCAGCTCCCAGTCCGTCTTCCGTACGGGAAAACTGTCCGTCCTTCTCGGGTTTTACAGCCATGTCGTTATACTTTACAATCAGGTAGAACGCCAATTGTTTCCAGCGTGCCAGCATCTGCTGGGCTTGTTGTACGCTATAGTCGTTCAGAAACTGCTGTGCCTCAGTAGGTTCCATCTGGCAGGCCTTGGCCTCGATGTCCTGTTGCTGGGTGAAATAGGCTTGTTCCAGCGAGTCACGCACTTGGCGCAGCGAGGGAAACATCATCGAATAGCGCGGGTAGACCATGTTGGCCACCCAGTTTTCCACCCAATAAGCATTCTTGTCGCTGAAGGTCACCGCATCGGCACCCGGAGTGTTATAACACTCGGGCAAACGGGTCATTGAGCAGTATATAGGCGTATAGGCTACCATATTGCCGTCGTCATTGCCGAACCAGAAACAGCCGCCGACCTCGCGGGGCAGCCACGAGCGCATCTGCGACACGTAGCTCCACGACGTCTGCTGCGTTGAAGTGGGACGCTCGTTGAAATACTTCTTGCCATCAACGGTGAAATAGAGCGGCGTGGGTCGGTACGGCATCTGCCAGATGCCACCACCGATGTCCGTAGAGTCTATCGCCATCGGTGTGCCCTCAAAGTGGTCGCGCATGTCGGCCATGATATCGGCTACACTGACCTTCTTCTCGGGAATGACCCACAGGGGCATGTCCTCGGCATTCTTGTCCCTGCCAAGAGCCCAAGGCAGATAGCGGTCCATTCCGCTGGCGTGATGGTTGAAAAAGCTCCATACGCGGGCATCGCAGATACGGCGGCCCTGGAAGTCGGGGAAGGCATAAGCATTCTTCCAGGAGAACTCCTCGTCCTTGCCGGTGAACCAGCCCATCTTGCGGGCATACTTGATGGCGTTCTTAGAATAAAGTACATTCTCCTTGTCCTTCAGAGGGAATATACCGATGCGGCTTTGGTTGGCATGGGCACAGATGGCCTCGTCAGGAATGCGGCGGGCCACCCATACCACACGTTCCTTCGACACGCTGCGGTCAGGTCCGCAGCCTTGCATCTCCATAATCCACGCCTCGTTGGGGTCGCACAGCGTAAAAGTCTCGCCCTCCGAATAGTAGCCATAGGTCTCGGCCAGCGTGGTCATCACGCTGATAGCCTCGCGGGCGGTCTTTGAGCGTTGCAGCGCGATATAAATCAGTGAACCATAGTCAATGACGCCTGTTGAGTCAACCATTTCCTCGCGGCCTCCGTAGGTTGTCTCGCCAATGGTCACCTGCCACTCGTTGGTATTGCCCACGACATTCCAGGTCTCCTCAGCCTCAGGAATCTCGCCCAAATATTTGTTGGTGTCCCATTCGTAAATCTTGCGCATGTCGCCTTTCTGGTGCTTGGCGGCAGGATAGTGCGCCAGTGCCATGAACGCGCCATACGAGTCGGCATTGTACGAACAGATAACGCTACCGTCTGTTGAGGCCTTCTTGCCGACAATGAAATTTGTACATCCCAGTGCATACGTAGCCGCCGTCACCGCGACCACCATCATACATAAACGTTTTTTCATATCTTCTTACTTTTTCTTACTGATAACATCTTCTCATTGAATAGGAACGATGGCAAACGTGAAGTCGTACTGCTGCAGGGGCAACATATACTGGCGCTCCGGACGTGCACCCCACGAGTTGATACAGCCCAGCCCCATCTGGCGCTGCTGGATGTGCACCTGCGTCAGCGGACGCTCCACGAGGTCGCCACTATGCTGGCCCCAGCGATGGTCCTTCCACTGACCGGCATCGAGGTCTTCCACAAGGTACGGCAGGGCTGAACACTCGAAGGCCGCCGTGCTCTCAAACTTGAGACCCTTGCCAGTCTTGGCGTTGTAGACGCAGAACCAGCGCACGTCGGTATGGTTGCCGCTCTCCTGCGGACGCACGTAGGGGAAGTACTGGTCTTTCACGTCACCCTCATACTGTCCGATGAACTCAGAGCCGTGGCGGTCGCTGTAGTTCTCGTGCGGACCGCGGCCGTAGTACTTCACCTTGCTATATTCCTTGGGCATCTGCAGCTGCATGCCATAACGGAACAGCCACTGGTCCTTCTGGTTCTTCGCCTCTTCCGTCGGCTCCAGCTGCTGGCGTACGACGACGGAACCGTCAGCCTGCAGCGTATAGGTCATCGTGAGCTGGCACTTGACACCAGGCATGTCTATCTTTGCCACAACACTGTTGTCGTCGGCAGAGAATTCCTTCACCTTCATTTCGGGCTGCTTCCACTGTCCCCAGCGCTGCTGTAACCAGGCACCGTAGTCATTGTCCGTCGGAGCACGCCAGAACTCTGGGGCAATGCTCTGTCGGTCTACCAGCATCGGACGTCCGTCGATGTCGAGGTAGTCAATCATACCCGACTGCTTGCCGATGGTCAGCGTGGTACCCATCGTCGTGAACTTCACGTAGCTCTTAGTCTCCTCCTTCTGCACGTTACGTCCGTCCAACTGCTGGGTCTCCAACTTATCAAAGGTGTAGGGCTTTACCACAAACTGCTGGCGCTCGCCGCTCTCAAACTGGAAATTGACGACAATCTCATAGGCATCGTAGAAGCCATTGATAGAATTCTTGATTTCTGCAAACTCAAATGCCTTGCGCTGTTGCGGCAGCACCTCGTCGACCACCAGTTGCAGGGGCTTGCCTTTCATGCCATCGCTCATCACCTCCACCATCAACTTCAAGTTCTTGACAGGCTTGAAGAAGTTCTCGTTGTAGATTTCAATCTTGCCGTCCTTCAGTCCCTTGTCCGTTATCCACAAGTTCTGGTAGTAGTACTGCACCTCATAGGCCGATGGATTCAGCCGACGGTCGGGAGCGACGATACCGTTGCAGTTGAAGTTATAGTCGGAGGCGGGATAGCGGCCGTAGTCGCCGCCATAAGTAAAGATTTCCTTGCCCGTAATGGGACTCTTGTCGCGTAGCGCCTGGTCAACGAAGTCCCAGATAAAGCCACCTTGGTATTTCGGATACTTACGGACGATGTCCCAATACTCCTTGAAGCCGCCCACGGAGTTACCCATGGCATGGGCATACTCGCACTGGATGAGCGGACGGGGATTGTCCGTCTGGGCATACTTCTCGCAATCCTGATAGCCCATATACATTGGACAGAATATGTCCGTCTTGCCCCAATGGCCGGCCTGCTCGTACTGCACAGGGCGGTTGTCCACGCTCTTGACCCAATCGTAGCATTTCTCGAAGTTGGGACCATAACCTGCCTCATTGCCTAAGCTCCAGATGATGATGCAAGGGTGGTTGCGCAGCGTTAGCACGTTGCCCTGATTGCGTTCCAAGTGCATCTTGGCAAAGTCATCGCGCTTGGCCAGCGTACCCTCGCCGTAACCCATGCCGTGGCTCTCCAGGTTGGCTTCGGCCACGAGATAGAGTCCGGCCTCATCGCACAGGTCATACCAGCGCGGGTCGTCGGGATAGTGGCTGGTACGCACGGCATTGACGTTCAACTGTTTCATGATGCGGATGTCCTGCTTCATGCGCTCCACGCTCACGATATAACCGCCGTCGGGGTCCAGTTCATGGCGGTCCACACCTTTTATCAGGATGGGCTGGCCGTTCAGCAACAGCTGTCCGTCCTTGATTTCAATATGGCGGAAGCCTACTTTCTGGCGCACGACGTCCACGACCTGCCCACCTTTCTTCAACGTCACGAAGAGTGTATATAGATATGGTGTCTCTGCCGACCAAGCCTTTGCATTGGACACCGTCTGACTTAGTCCAGTGCCTATCGTCTTACCGTCGGCATCCTCCAGGCGTGCCTCAACGGTCATGCCTTTGGGTGCCTTCACATCCACACTCAGCAGTCCCTGATTATCCCTAAAGTCCTGATTTACCACAATATCCTCAATATGTGCCTTTGGACGGGCGTACAAATACACCTCGCGGGCGATACCCGTAAAGCGCCAGAAGTCCTGGTCTTCCAGGTACGAGCCATCACACCAGCGCATCACCTGCATAGCGATGAGATTCTTGCCGCGCTTCAGGTATTTAGTGACATCAAACTCCGCTGCCACCTTAGAGTCCTCAGAATAGCCCACATAGTGACCGTTCACCCACACCTTCAGGTTGCTGGTGGCAGAACCAACGTGGAATAGTACCTGCTGACCCTGCCACGTGACGGGTAGCTCGAACGTGCGACGATACGAGCCGGTGTAATTCTCCGTTTCGCCAATGTATGGTGGATTGCTGTCGAAGGTCGTACACCACGCGTAGCCAATATTCTTATAAATGCGAGCACCGTGGCCGTTCAGTTCAAACAGTCCCGGAACGGGAAAGTCCTCCCACTTCGAGTCATCATAGTTCTGTGCCCAGAATCCTGCCGGAGCGTCCTGATGGTTCTTCACAAACAGAAACCGCCAGGTGCCTTCCATCGACATGTAGCGCTCCGACTTCTCCATCTCTCCTGCCCTCGCCTTCGCCTCGCTCTCGTAGGCGAAAAAGTTAGTACGACGCGCCTCGCGATTTTGCTGGTTGACATTGGGATTCATCCATTCAGGTGTGCTGTCAGACTTTGCGCTGACTGTCCCTGCTACAGCTAAGAATAATGCCAATAATAAGTTTTTAGTCATTGCTTTTTTCATTGATGTTTCAAGTATCTGGTTTCTTTTCTGCAAAGGTACATAAAAAAAAGATAATAGCGGTTCCTAAAAGGAAATTTAATAAAAATTAGGGGTCGGCTCTTAACAAACGAATGAAAGGATTTGCATCTTGGGCAAAAAAGAGTAAATAATTCTGACGCGGAATATTTGGCAGAATAGATTATTATGCTTACTTTTGCAAGCATGAAAAGCAAAGAAACACTGAGAGCCAGCCTCAAGAACAGCCCACGGCTGAAAAAGTTGATAGACAACATCGTAATGAACCAGCGCGACGCACGGCCTCGATGGTATATACGCCTGCTGGCACCACTTTACCAGCGCCGCGGACGCGACTCGAAGATATACGGCAGCGTGCGCATGGACACCCCCCCATACCGCCGCTTCTGGCTGGGCCGTAGAAGCGTGGTGGAGTCATACTGCTGCATCAACAATGCCGTGGGCGACGTCGTCATTGGCGACTATACGCGTATCGGACTGCACTGTACGGTCATCGGACCGGCTTGCATCGGAAACCACGTGAACTTGGCACAGGGCATCGTGGTGACTGCCCTGAACCATATTTTCAACGATGACACGAAACGCATTGACGAGCAGGGCGTTTCAACCAAGTCGGTAATAATCGAAGACGATGTATGGATAGGAGCCAATGCGGTAATACTGCCAGGGGTGACCATCGGACAGCACAGCGTGGTAGCGGCAGGTGCCGTGGTAACGCACGACGTACCACCCTACACGGTTGTCGGCGGCGTACCGGCAAAGGTGATTAAGAAGTTAAGAAATTAAAGAAATTAGGCAAAGAGGTCGAGGGAGAGGTCTTGCACAGGGGGCTTCTCCTCTTCTTTTTCTTCTGCCATGGTGTCTCGGAACTGAAGCAGCAACTGCTGGGCATCGGCAGAACCGGAAGTGTTGAGGCGGTAGTAGCCCCGCCGACCAGTACGCTCGATGAGCGACTGAGACGATTTGCTGTTATACAGCAGGTACTGCTGGACGTATGCACGGATTTCCTCATAGTCGGGCTGATGGAAGAAGGTACAATTCATGTTGTAAACATGCTTAGCAATGGCCTGCACGCTTATACCACGCTCACCAACCTCGGTGAGAATCACGAGTATCTGCTTATCGTAGCCCATGGGATTAAAAAAGGCTGGCAAGCCTTGAAAGCTTCCAGCCCTTTTATGCTTTCTAAAGTAGATTAAGCAAGTGTGACTTTGTCGTCAGCAGCGTTAAGCTTGCCCTCCTTGAAAAGCCAGCCCAGACCCAGCAGAGTTTCCTCCTCGCTAATCTTAGCAGCCTTGGCAATCTCCTTGACGCTCAGAGCCTTCTCAGCGGCTGCAAGAGCCTGATATACATCACCTGCCTTGAAACCAGCGTTCTCAGCGTTCAGGGCAACAACAGACTTCTTCTCTGCCTTGGGAGCAGCAGCCTTCTTAACAGTTGCCTTCTTGGGCTCTTCTGCCTTTACTGCAGCGGCCTTCTTTGTAGTTTTCTTTTCTGCCATAGTTTTTTTTATTAATACATATTGAATAGATAAATTCCTTCTATCTTTATTTTGACGCTGCAAAATTAGGCATTTTTGGAATTATCTGTTACCGCAAACAGCTGATTTTTACCATTTTCTCGTTTATTCTTGACTTACATCAACTGCATCGGACTGCAAATCAACCTTTAACTGCAATTCTTCCAGCTGTTTGGGGTCGAGTTCGCCCGGAGCGTCGAGCATAACGTCGCGGCCGCTGTTGTTCTTCGGGAAGGCGATGCAGTCACGGATGCTATCAAGGCCTGCCATGATGCTGACAAAGCGATCCAGTCCGAAGGCAAGACCGGCATGAGGCGGTGCTCCATACTTGAAGGCGTTGATGAGGAAGCCGAACTGCGCCATGGCACGCTCGGGTGTGAAGCCAAGGATCTGGAACATTTTCTCCTGCAATTTGCCATCATGGATACGCAGGGAACCGCCACCGACCTCTATGCCGTTGCACACGAAATCGTAGGCCACGGCACGGACCTTGGCAGGGTCTGAATCAAGCAGGGGGATGTCATCGGGATTGGGCAGCGTGAAGGGATGGTGGGTGGCCATGAGGCGCTGTTCCTCATCGCTCCACTCAAAGAGCGGGAAGTCAACGATCCAAAGGCACTTAAAGACGTTCTTGTCGCGCAGTCCCAAGCGGTCGCCCATCTCCAAGCGCAGCGTGCAGAGCTGGGTGCGCGTCTTGTCGGCCTTGTCGCCGCTGAGGATAAGCACCAGGTCGCCGTCGTTGGCGCCAGTCTTCTGCTTCAGCGTCTGCCACACCTCAGGCTCATAGAACTTGTCGATACTTGACTTGACGGTGCCATCGGCATTGTACTTGACATACACCAAGCCCTTGGCGCCCACCTGCGGACGCTTGACGAAATCAGTCAGTTGGTCGAGCTGCTTACGCGTATAGTCGGCACAGCCAGGAACCACGATACCGCCGATATATTCGGCGTCATTGAACACGGGGAACGTACCCGTGCCCTTCAGCACGTCCATTAGCTCGACGAACTCCATGCCAAAGCGCAGGTCAGGCTTGTCGCTGCCAAAGCGACGCATGGCCTCGTGCCACGTCATACGCTCCAAGGGCGGCAGTTCGACACCACGCACCTCCTTGAACAGATGGCGTGCCAAGTCCTCGAAGATGTTCAGCACGTCCTCCTGGTCGGCAAACGACATCTCGCAGTCTATCTGCGTAAACTCCGGCTGGCGGTCGGCACGCAGGTCCTCGTCACGGAAACACTTGGCAATCTGGAAGTAACGGTCGAAGCCGCTGACCATCAGCAGCTGCTTGAGCGTCTGTGGCGACTGAGGCAGGGCATAAAACTGTCCGGGATTCATGCGTGAGGGCACCACGAAGTCGCGGGCTCCCTCAGGGGTAGAACCGATAAGGATAGGCGTCTCGACCTCGATAAAGTCCAGGTTGTCGAGGAAGTTGCGGATGAGGATGGTCATGCGGTGGCGCAACTCCAGGTTCTTGCGGACACATGAACGGCGCAGGTCCAGATAGCGGTACTTCATGCGGATGTCGTCGCCACCGTCGGTATTGTCTTCGATGGTGAACGGCGGTGTTTGGCTCTCGCTGAGCACGTTGAGCTGTACAGCGAGTATCTCAATATCGCCTGTAGGCATCTTGGGGTTTTTCGACTGGCGTTCACTGACCGTGCCCACCACCTGGATGCACCATTCGCGGCCCAACTTGTTAGCCTGTTCGCAGAGCGCAGCATCTTTCGATTCGTCAAACACCAACTGTGTTAATCCATAACGGTCGCGCAGGTCGACAAACGTCATGCCGCCCATCTTACGCGTCCGCTGTACCCAACCGGCCAGCGTCACCTGCTGTCCGGCATCGGCGAGGCGAAGCTCGCCACAAGTTCTAGTTCTATACATGATATATCTCGATTTTGGTGTGCAAAGTTACTTATTTTCCATGAGATAAGCAAAGAAACTTTTGGTTATTTCATTTTTTATGATTATCTTTGCAAAGAATTATCAAGAATCATACGTAGAAACATCATGACAAGAAAGAAAAAACCACTGCCCGTGCTGGAGGACATCCTCATTACGGACTTTGCCGCTGAGGGGAAGTCGCTGGCCCGAGTGGACGACATGGTGGTGTTTGTGCCATGGGCTGTACCAGGCGACGTTGTCGACCTGCAGGTACGCCGAAAAAAACACTCGTACATGGAGGCAGAGGTCGTTAGATATAAGAAATATAGTAATGTACGCGTAAAGCCGTTCTGCCAGCATTTCGGCATCTGCGGCGGTTGCAAGTGGCAACAGTTGCCCTACGAGGCACAGCTCCAGATGAAACAGCAGCAGGTGAAAGACCAGCTGACGCGCATCGGTAAGGTGCAGTTACCGGAGTTCCGCCCCATCCTGGGCAGTGTGAAGACGCAGGAGTACCGCAACAAGCTGGACTTCGGCTGTGCCAACAAGCGGTGGCTGACCAGCGAGCAGCTGAAGGACGAGACGTTGGTGAAGGACACGCCGGCCATCGGGTTCCATATCACCGGAGCCTTCGACAAGATACTACCCATCGAGAAGTGCTGGCTGATGGACGACCTGCACAACGAGATACGCAACGAGGTGTACCGCTATGCCTTGGAGCACGGATTGACGTTCTTCGACCTACGCCAGCAGGTGGGACTGCTGCGCGATGTCATCATCCGCAACAGTGCCAGCGGCGAGTGGCTCGTCATCTTCCAGTTCCACTACGACCACACCACGGCAGACACCCTAGCACAGGACGACACGCAGACCAAGGCACTGATGCAACACATCGGCGACCGGTTCCCGCAGATTACGTCGCTGATGTATTTAGACAACCAGAAATGCAACGATACTATTGGCGATCAGGATATCCTAACCTTCAAGGGCAACGACCACATCTTCGAGCTGATGGAAGACCTCCGCTTCAAGGTCGGTCCCAAGTCGTTCTATCAGACGAATACTGAGCAGGCATATCATCTTTACTCTGTAACTCGCGAGTTTGCATTCTCTTCTCCCCTCCCTATGGAGGGGCAGGGGAAGGCTCCCCTCGTTTACGACCTCTATACCGGCACGGGCACCATCGCCAACTTCGTGGCGCGGCAAGCCAGCAAGGTCATCGGCATCGAGTACGTCCCTGAGGCTATTGAGGACGCCAAGATCAACAGCGAGCTCAACGGCATCACCAACACACTGTTTTTCGCCGGCGATATGAAGGACATCCTGACGGACGACTTCATTGCCGAGCACGGACGCCCCGACGTCATCATCACCGACCCGCCACGTGCCGGCATGCACCCTGACGTGGTGAAGACCATCCTCAGGGCTGCTCCCGAACGTATCGTTTACGTCTCGTGCAACCCCGCCACCCAAGCCCGCGACCTGCAGGACTTGGATGCAGCCTACCAGGTTGTTGCCGTGCAGCCGGTGGACATGTTCCCCCATACCCCACACGTTGAGAATGTTATATTACTAACTAAACGATAAGCTTTATGAAAATAATAATGATCCTGGCCCTCTTCGTAACGGGCTTCGCATTGCCTTCTAACGCACAAGAAAAGAAAGAAAAGGCTACCATCGAGGTGCCACAATGGGTAAAGAACGTCAAATTCAGTGGCTACGGCATGCTGCAGTATCAAGGGCAGGACACCGAAGGCAACCACTCAAACTCGTTCAAACTGCGTCTGGCCCGTTTCATCCTGGATGGAAAAATCGGTGACTTCGACTGGCGTGCCCAGATTCAGGGCACCAACGCCACAGGTCCTGGACAGCCTACCGTACAGTTGGTAGACCTCTACGCAGAGTGGCGCAAATACCCGGAGTTCAAGGTGCGTGCCGGACAGTTCAAGCGTGCTTTCACCTATGAAAACCCCACCCACCCCGTCACGCAAGGCTGGCGTGCCTATGCCGACGTCATCAACAACCTGTCGGGCTTCGGCGACCGTACCGGTGAGCGGTCGTCTGGTGGCCGCGACATCGGTGTGCAGATTGCCGGTGACCTGTTCCCCAACGCCAACGGACGGCGTCTGTTCCACTATCAGGTAGGCGTATATAACGGTGAGGGTGTGAACGAAACGGACAAGGACAACCGCAAGGACATCATCGGCGGCGTCTGGGTAATGCCTATCAAGGGTCTGCGCATCGGTGCTTTCGGATGGACGGGTAGCCGTGGTGACATGTTGCTCGCGAATGGTGAGAAAGGCAGCGTGGCCAAGAACCGCTATGCCTTGTCTGCCGAGTACGACTTGGATCAATACACGTTCCGTGCCGAGTATCTGCACTCGCAGGGCTGGGGTGCTGCCAAGGCCGCAAATAATGTGCGCGAGGTAGACTACACGAAGGGCGACAAGGCCGACGGTTGGTATGTCTTCGGCATCGTGCCCGTCATCAAGTCAAAACTGCACGCCAAGGCCCGCTACCAGTGCTACCGCAGCACCAAGGAATGGAGCAGCGCCAAGACGTCGTACGAAGTGGGTTTGAACTACTTCTTCACGAAGAATCTGGAGATGCACCTGGAGTATGCCCGCATCAACGACCGTAGCCTGGCCAAGCACAACTACAACATGGTGGACGTGGAAATGGACTTCAAATTCTAAACAACGGAGTAAACGGATAAGAGTCTGAACCGCGAATTAAAAGATTTTTACGAATTTTCTGCGCAGAGCTTCCCAAAGGTGAGTTTTCTGACGAAGGACAGCGACAGAGTAAGCCGTACTGACAAAGGTCAGTGCGGCTTCTGCTATCCAATAGTGCAGGCCCTCAGTGAAAAACGTCAGGGCGTAAGCACTCAGGCCGATGACGGTCTGTATCATGGCATAGCGGTAGACCTGAACGGTGCTGCGGTAGCCGAAGCGCCAGTAAGCAGCAGCATTGACCGACAGGAACTCCACAGCATGGGCGATGACAATGGCCAGTCCCGTGCCCCACAGTCCCCACCAGCGATAGCCCACCACTACGGCAACGACGAGCACGACGAAATAGGTCAACTCGAGCAACAGGTAGATGAGCGATGCGCGGCGGGCCAACGTGATGTAAGCTACGGGCAGTGACAGCACCTTGAAGTACATAGCCAGCACGGCCACCTGCGCCATGCCTACAACAGGCATAAACTCACGGCTAAAGAGCAGGGGTATAAGCACGGGCAGCAGCATGATGAGCGCCACCAGCAGAGGCGCCAGCAACAGCAGCGATACTTCGGTCTGCTTGTTGACGGTCTCGTTGGTCTTGGCAATATCCTGACGCACGGCCGACAGGCGTGGGAAATAGTCGGTATCCATGGCTGAGAAGACGATGCCAGCATAAGTGATGGTAATCATGAAGCCGGCATTGTAGAGGCCGACATCGCCCAGACCGCCCTCCACATTCAGGAAGAAGCGGATAAGCATCTCGGCAGCACTACCTGCCGCGGCCGCCAGTACAAAGGCTATGCCCAGACGCACCATGTCGCTGCCGTCGGACAACATCTGCCGGCGCAGCTGGAGGCGCAAGGGATAGTAGCGCCATGAATAGTACAGCGTCAGCACCATCGTGCCCAGCGAAATGGTTACGATGACGGGTACGACTCCCGAATGGCCCAGAAAGTAGTACAGGGGCAGCGAGATGACCAATCCAAGGAGGGCTGAGGCAATCTGGATACGGGCCAGCGAACCCAGTCGGCGGGTAGCCTTTAGGATGGCAGTCTCGCCACTGGTAATGGCTATCATAGCCACCGAGAGTCCCAGCATGGCAAAGTGCAGAGTGTGGTTGCCCCACGTGAACGATGCCTCGTTCATCAGCGGACTGACCAACACGCAGAACACAAATCCCAACACAGCAGCTATCAGGCTCCAGAGACGGATGACGCGGATGTGGTAGTCGAGGAGGCGCTGCTGTTCATAGAACTCCGACAGGCGGGGTACAGCGCCGAAGGAGATACCCATACCCGTAAGTTGTTGCGAGAAGTTTTGGACGGATACCAACAGGGCATTCAAACCCATACCGCCAGCACCCAGCAGCAAGGCCATGAACTTGTTGCGCACCAGGCCGATCAGAATAATCAGACCTTGCACGCCACCAAACAGACTGGTGTATTTCAACACATGTTCGTAGTCGTCAGTATGCTCCTCTTGCATGGCTCATCTATGTAAACGGATGCAAAAGTACTAATTTTATGATGAATATCCAAAAACTTTTTGGTTTTTGCTCACTTATTCGTACCTTTGCAGAGTAAATATGGAAAGAAAGAGACCACTGGTAAGTTTTATCATCACTTATTACCAACTGCCTGTACCGATGCTATGCGAATGTATCGACAGCATCCTGGCGCTGCCCATGCAGGCCGACGAGCGAGAGATTATCGTTATTGACGACGGTTCCGACACCAGTCCGATGAACGGGCTGCTGCACTATGGCGACAGCATCGTCTATGTGCGGCAGAAGCACGGCGGAGTCAGCGTGGCACGCAATACGGCGCTGAACATGGCGCAGGGAGATTACATCCAGTTTGTTGACGGCGACGACTGTCTGCTGGATGCCTACGGACAATGCCTCGACATCGTCCGCCAGTATCCCGACGCCGAGGTGGTGATGTTCGACTTCACCCATGAGAAGGCAACGGGAACGGAAACGAGAACAGAGGCGGAAACCGTGCAGGCCGTGAGCGGTACCGACCTGATGCGCACCAGCAATCTGCATGGAGCCATCTGCTGCTGCCTGTTCCACCGCTCTGTGCTGGGGCAGCTGCGCTTCCAGCCCGGCATCCACTACGGCGAGGACGAGGACTTCACGGCACAGCTCATCATCAGGGCCGAGCAGGTCTACCCCACCCACGCCAAAGCCTACTACTACCGGGAGCGTAGCACGTCGGCCGTCCACCAACAGGATAGTGCCAGCACCGACCGCCGTCTGGACGACACAATGAAGGTCATCGTGCACCTGCAACAGGTTGCCGACACGCTGCCCTACGGAGACCGCCAGGCCATGCAGCGCCGCGTGGCACAGCTGACGATGGACTACATCTACAACACCATCGTGCTGACACACAGCCGCAGCAAACTGGAGGACTGCGTGGAACAGCTGCGCCAGCAGGGACTGTTTCCGCTGCCCGATAAGAACTACTCTCAAAAATATGTATGGTTCCGCCGTATGTCGTCGACAGCTTTCGGACGACTGATGCTGCTGCGGACACTACCCCTGCTGAAACGCGAACGATGAAGAAGGGTATGATATCGGTTGTCGTCTGCACCTACAACCAAGAGCAGACCATCGGACGGACACTCGACGCCATCCTCAGTCAGCAGTGCCATGTGCCATACGAGATTGTCATTGGCGAGGACTGTTCGACAGACGGCACGCGGACCATCTGCCAGCAGTATGCCCAACGGCATCCCGATAAGATACAGCTGATTTGCAACGAGCGGAACAAGGGACTCATCGACAACTACTTCGACTGTCTGCTGACCTGCCAGGGCGAGTATATTGCCGACTGTGCCGGCGACGACTTCTGGACGGACACACAGAAACTGGAGAAGGAAGTCTGCGTCATGGAGCGACACCCCGAGGTGACGATGGTCATTACCAACTGGCAGTACTATGACGAACGCACCAAGGAGGCCACTCCCAGCCAGCAACGCAACCACAAGCCCGTCACACCGGGCCGCGAACTGCTGAAGGACATCATCACACAATATAACATGAGCGTCTTCCACCTCTGCACAGCCCTCTATCGCAACGAGGTGTTCCAACGTGCTTACGAGGAAGACGAGTCTCTATTCAGAGGCCCATCTCGATGCAGCGAGGATATGCAGATAGCCTTTACGATGGCATTGCATGGTGATATTGCATACCTGCCCGACATCACACTCAATTACAGTATCGGGCGCGAGACGGTATCCTGCTCTGCTGATGATGCAAAACAGTTCTGGTTTGTGAGAAAGAACACGGAGCTAATACATGATTTGGCCTCAAAACACCAAATAGACATCATCGATTTCTACCCTGAACGTATCTTTGCACTGGGCATGCATGCCTTCCGTGCTCACCAGCCACGCCTGTACCAGGAGACGTTGGTTTGTGAAACAGACTGGAAAGTGAAGCGAACGATGAAAAACCAGATGCTCTTTTACGTGATGAGCCATGAGTGGCTCTGGAAAATTGGACTGATGGTGCGTCTGGCCGTCGTCAGTCTGAAGCGAGTATGTCGCTGAACATCGCAACGAGTTTCTGGCCAATGATTTCGGGAGCAGCCATCTGTCTTACTTTCCCAGAAACCGTCTGTCCATCAAAGGAATCACATTGCGAAACTTTTCGCATGGCCTCGGACAAAGCCTTCACGTCATCTATAGGAACTATCGTACAGCCTTGCTCGATGCGCAGACTCTGAGGAATACATTCCGTAGCAACAACTGGAATGCCCGTACTCATGGCCTCCAGCAGTACCAAGGGCTGCACCTCACTACGACTGGCCAGCACCAAGGCGTCGGACTGATACAACAGGGACCTGACGGCCTCCTTGTCGAGCAAGCCATGACTCACGATGCCCTCAGACAGCATAGACAGACAATCCGCCGAGTCCGTTCCTCTGCCGGCAATATGCAACTCCGCAACAACGCCGGATTCACGCAGCTGCCGGAATGCCGGAATCAGCACGTCGTAGCCCTTCAGCGGCCAGAAGCTGGCCAGACAACAGAAACGGAACGGGCGGCCCTCAAGGGGCATCCGTTTCTGATAATGATAGTAGTCAACATCGATGACATTCGACAAAGGTTGCCACCGATAGTCTGTACCAAAATAGCTAGCCAAGCTATCAACTAATTCCTCGGACACAGGCACAACCATGCTTGCCTGCCGATAGGCTTCCTTCAGTAGAGGTATTTGCCAGACTGTTGACAAATCATCGCCAAATTCATCACGGAACAGTTGTTTGGACAGGTGCTCGGTAATGATATATGGTATCTGATGCTGACGGCTGAGCAGCATGGCGGCATAGCCGGCCCACTTGGCGCAGTGGGCATGCAGGATGTCGGGTCGGCCATATTTCCTGACGTAGTCGGCAAACATGCGCTGCACGATGGCCACCCAGCGCCTGACATTATAGCGGATGCACTTGGGTATGCCGCGCTGGTAGGACTGGCAGACGGTGATGCCGTCCATCACGTGTTCATAACGCAGATAGGGTCGCACGACATAGTCGCGCAACCCTATCGTAGCACCTAACTGGACATTACTCAAAATACGTACCTCATGACCTTGCAACTGGAGTGCCTTTGCCTGGTCCAGACAAAACAGGCCACCGTATGGAGGAAAGAACGAGGGTATCTCGAGAATGTGCATTCACGCTCTAAGTTATGCCTCAGCGGGAGCCTCAGCAGCCTCTTCTGTAGCAGCCTCAGCGGCGGCAGCAGCCTCGGCCTCAGCCTTAGCGGCAGCCTCGGCAGCCTTCTTCTCAGCTACCTTCTTGGCCTGCTCCTCGTTCTGAGCCTTCTCAGCCTTCAGCTGGGCAGCAGCAGCGTCCTTCTTAGCCTTGGCCTCAGCCTCGGCAATCTTGTTCAGACCATTCTGCTTGTCAGCCTTCCAGGCGTCGAACTTCTTCTGTGCGGTAGCCTCGTCAAAGGCACCCTTCTTCACGCCACCCTTCAGGTGCTTCATCAGGTAGACACCCTCGCGGCTGAGGATGTTACGTACGGTGTCCGTAGGCTGGGCACCATTCTCCACCCAATAGAGTGCGCGTTCGAAATTAAGGTCTACTGTGGCAGGATTGGTGTTGGGGTTGTAAGTACCAATCTTCTCAGTGAAACGACCATCACGTGGTGCACGAGCGTCGGCGATAACGATACGATAGAAAGCGTAGCTCTTACGTCCGCCGCGCTGCAATCTGATTTTTGTTGCCATTGTTTAAATGCTTGTTTTTTAATTGTTTAACTTTAATTTCATGCTACTATCTCGTAATAGCGGCTGCAAAGGTACTAATTTTAGTTCATAGTTCATGGTTCATAGTTCATATTTATGACGCAATTTAAGCTCTTTTAACTATAAGAACCAAAAACGATGGACGATGAACGTTGGACTATGAACTATTTTTATTACTTTTGCAGCGCATGAAGCGATTGTCCATACTCATACCCACCTACAACGGCATCTCCACCACGCTGGTACGCAGCCTGCAACAACAGGCCGCCAAGTTGGCGACTGACTACGAAATCATTGTTGCTGACGACGGCTCTACCGACCCGGCAACGATAGCTGTCAACCGTGCCGTCAACGAATTGCCGAGCTGTAGGTATATCGAGAGGAAGGAGAATGCGGGCAGGGCTGCCATCCGCAACTTCCTGGCAACACAGGCACAATATGAGTGGCTATTGTTCATCGACAGCGACATGGTGGTCTGCAACGACAACTTCCTGCAAAGGTATGCCGAAACGGACGGTGCCGACGTCGTAGACGGCGGCGTAGTTATCGGCAATGTGATGCCGGGCAATCTGCGCTCTATGTACGAGAAGGCCGCCGAGCACGAACATACCGTCGACCAGCGGCAGCGGCATCCCTATCATGACTTCCACACGGCCAACTTCATGATTCGCCGCGAACTCATGCTCGCCCACCCCTTCGACCAGCGCTTCCGGCACTACGGCTACGAGGATGTCCTGCTGGGCAAAGAGCTGGCCGCACACCAGATAGCCATCCTTCACATCGACAACGCCCTCAGCTTTGAAATCTTTGAAACGAACGCCGACTTTGTCAGCAAGACAGAGGAAGGCCTGCGCACGCTCTGTCAGTTCCGCAGCGAGCTACAGGGCTATTCGCGCCTGCTGGACTCGCCCGTGGTCAGCGGAAAGCTGCCACTGGCACCCCTCGTCCGACTGTTCCACCGCATCATGGGACGGTGGGAGCGGCGGCTGCTGACGGGTGCCCACCCCAGCCTCCTGATATTCAAGGCCTATAAGCTGGGCTATTATCTCACCTATCTGAAAGAAACGACAAACAAGACATCATGAACAGAACCACTTTACACCTATTATTATTTATAGCAGCCACGCTGACGCTGTCGGCTTGTCAGGAAACGCTGGAGGAGCGTTGTGCCCGCGAGGCGCAGACCTATACCGAGAAGAAGTGCCCCACACTCATCACGGAGGGCGTCATGCTCGACAGTCTGACGTTCCAGCAGGCCACGCACACGCTGTCCTATTGCTATACGGCCAGCGACGTCTTCGACGATGCTCAAATGTACATCGACAAGGATGTGCGGGGAATGTTGCTGAAGGCGGTCAAGAACGAGCCCGAAATGAAGCTTTACAAGGAGGCCGGCTATAACTTCCGCTACGTCTATTACTCAAAAAAGAATAGCGGAACGAAGTTGTTTGACACCACGTTCCGCCCAAAAGACTACCAGTAAAGCGTTTTAAATCTCCGGCTTCATATTCGTGTAGACGGTCTGCACGTCGTCGAAGTCCTCGAGTTTCTCAATCATCTTGTCGATGGTCTCGCGCTCCTCGGGAGTGACGTCCTTCAGGTCGTTGGGGATACGCGTAAACTCGGCACCCGTCACCTCGAAGCCGTTCTCCTCCAGGTGCTTCTGGATGGCACCGAACGACTGGGGGTCGCCATAGATGGTGATGCTGTTCTCCTCCTCGTCCTCGTCGTATTCATCCTCCACGCCGTAGTCGATGAGGTCCAGAATCAGCTCGTCCATATCCAGGCCGTCCTTCTTCTTGAAAGTGAAGACGGCCTTGTGGTCAAAGAGGAACGACAGCGAACCCTGGGTGCCCAGGTTGCCGTTGAACTTGTTGAACACCGAGCGGACGTCACCCACGGTACGGGTGGTGTTGTCGGTCAGGGTCTCCACGAAGATGGCGATGCCGTGAGGGCCATATCCCTCATAGTTCACCTCCTTGTAGTCGCTCTGGTCCTTACCCATCGCGTTCTTGATGGCACGCTCAATGTTGTCCTTCGGCATGTTCTCACGCTTGGCGTTGGCGATGATGGCACGCAGCGCGGGATTCATGTCGGGCTCCGGACCGCCAGCCTTCACGGCAATGGCAATCTGCTTGCCAATCTTGGTAAAAGTCTTGGCCATGTGGCCCCATCTCTTCAGTTTCGCAGCTTTGCGATATTCAAATGCTCTTCCCATTGTTATACAATAAACGTTAAACAATAACCAATAACCATTATTATTCTGATTCTTTGGCTTTTCTTATTATATTAATTAATGTTGCTGATATTTTACTATTGTCATTATAAATCGATTCGAACGAACTATCGTCCACATAACCAGACTCATGCAATAACTCCAACCAATACTCCGTCTCGCTGGACTCTTTCAGGGCTATACTCATCTTACTGATAAAATCGGCCTTGCTTTGAGCATAAATACTCTCCCTAATATTAGCACCTATACTTGTGCCACTGCGTAGAACCTGACGAGAGAGCGTAAACTCCCCTTTTTCCTCTTTCAAATACTTCTCAAGCTTAACAATTCTGAAAGCAAAGCTTTTTGACAATACTGCAATCGGATTATCCTTGTTCATCGCGCAGCCAGCGTTTATTGTTTATTGGTTATTGTTTATTCTCATCAGCGAAGTTGAGCGCCAAGCTTGGCGGTCAACTGAGCGATGAGCTTCTGCATGATGGCCTCAATCTGCTTGTCGCCCATCGTCTTCTCGGCATCCTGCAGGATGAAGTTGACGGCATACGACTTCTTGCCGGCGGGCAGGTTCTTGCCTTCATAGACGTCGAACAGCTCGACCTTCTTCAGGAACTTCTTCTCGGTCTGACGGGCTATCTGCTCAATCTGTGCAAACTCTACGCTCTTGTCTATCAGCAGGGCGAGGTCACGGCTGACGGATGGGAACTTGGGAATCTCGGTGAACTCCACCTTCTGCTTGCGGATGACCTTCATCAGCGCCGTCCAGTTCAGTTCGGCATAGTACACGGGTGTGTCGATGTCAAACTGCTTCTGTAACTTCTTCGTCAGCACGCCCATCTCGATGAGCTTCTTGCCGCCGCGGTTCTCGATGGTCAGGCCGGCAGCGAAGATGCCGTTGTCGCTCTTCTTGCTGACCAGCATGCCCGGCTGCACGCCGATGCGCGTCAGGATATTCTGCACGTAGGCATCAAGCTCGGCAAACGATGTGTCCTCGTTGGCATGTGCCCACGAACCTTCCACACGCTTACCTGTCAGCCACAGGCCCAGGTGGTACTCTTCACAATAACCATTAAACGATAACCAATTACCCTTTTTAATAGCCTCGTCCTCAGCCGCTGCATCATGGTTATTGTTTATTGTTTCACGTTTATTGTACACGTTGCCGAACTCGAAAAAGTGGCAGTTGGCATTCTTGCGCTTCACGTTGTGCTCGACACTCTCCAGACCGCCATACAACAGCGTGCCACGCATGACGTTGAGGTCGCTACTGAGGGGGTTCATGATGTGAACCAAGTTCTGGTACTGTTTGTCATCGTAATAGGCAGCCTTCGTCAACGAATTGTTCAGTATCTCATTGAACCCAGCCCCCACCAGCTGCTCGCTCACCAGATTGGCCAGCTTGTGCTTCTGGTCTTCGTCGCCCTTGATGACCAATGACGACTTCAGCTGCGTGGGAATCTCCACATTATTATATCCGTAGATGCGCAGGATGTCCTCCACTACGTCGCAGGGACGGGTGACATCCACACGGTAGGCGGGAATTTCCAGTTTCAAGCCCTCGGCACTCTCGCTGAGCACTTTCATCTCCAGGCTGTCGCAAATGCTCTTGATGGTCTCCACGGGGATGTCCTTACCCACCAGCGAGTGTACGTAGCTGTACGTCAGGTCAACAACGGCATTCTCCATCTTTTCAGGATAGACGTCCTTGATGTCCATCGACACCTTGCCGCCAGCCAGCTCCTTGCAGAGCAGGGCAGCATACTTCAGCGCCACAATGGTGCCGTTGGGGTCGATGCCGCGCTCAAAGCGGAACGAGGCGTCGGTGCTCAGGCCGTGACGGCGGGCCGACTTGCGAATCCACGTGGGATGAAAGTAGGCCGACTCCAGCACCACGTTCTTCGTCGTCTCGTATGTACCACTACCCTTGCCGCCAAACACACCGGCGATACACATCGGCTCCTCGGCATTGCAGATGGCGAGGTCGCGGTCAGAGAGCTTATGCTCCACACCGTCCAGCGTCTGGAACGGCGTACCTTCGGGCATCGTCTTCACCACAATCTTGTTGCCCTTCACCATGTCGGCATCGAAGCAGTGCAGGGGCTGACCCAGCGCCATCATTACATAGTTGGTAATGTCCACGATGTTATTGATGGGGCGCAGGCCAATCACACTCAGCTTGTTCTTCAGCCACTCCGGCGACTCCTTGACCTCACAGTCAGTCACGCTCACACAAGCATAACGCTTACAAGCCTCCGTGTTCTCAATCTCCACCTCAACAGGCAGTTCATGATTGTCAACCACCCAGTTGTCGTCAATGGTTTTGCCATTGACCGTCGGCCTATGCATAGCCGTCTGGTATCCGTTCTGCTTCAACCATGCATACAGGTCGCGGGCCACGCCCCAGTGACTCAGGGCGTCGGCACGGTTGGCGGTGATGTCCACCTCGATGAGCCAGTCGCTCTCCAGGTGGTAGTATTCGGCGGCAGGCGTACCCACAACGGCGTCCTCTGGCAGCACGATGATGCCGGAGTGATCAGTACCGATGCCTATCTCGTCCTCGGCACAAATCATACCCAGCGACTCCACGCCGCGCAGCTTCGACTTCTTGATGACAAACTCCTTGTCGCCATCATACAGCACGCAGCCCAGGTCGGCCACGATGACCTTCTGTCCGGCTGCCACGTTCGGTGCTCCACAGACTATCTGCTGCGGCTCGCCCTTGCCCAAATCAACGGTGGTGACATGCAGGTGGTCTGAGTCCGGGTGCATCTCGCACGTCAGTACCTTTCCGACGTAAAGACCCTTCAGACCGCCCTTGATACTCTGTACTTCTTCGAGTGCATCAACCTCCAGACCTGTCGACGTCAGCGCGTCGCACACCTCTTGCGGTGTGAGGTCGAAGTCAACGTACTCCTTCAACCATTTATAAGAAATATTCATTGCGCAATAATTGTTATTTTCTGAAAATCCGTGCAAAGGTACGAATAAATGAGAGAAACACAAAAGGAAAACACGTTTTTCTTTCTATTTCTGAATAAAAGTGCACAGCAGAACCGACCCTACTGTGCACTTGTTCACTTTACCACAGGAAAAACAATCAACTTGGAGGCAGGTTGTCACCAGAATTAGGATTGGAGCCTGTGCTGGCTTTTTGAGAAACATTGATGTAAACAGTGTCTACGCCTTCGCCATTAATAACGATTTGGCCTTCGCGCTTCTCCGTTTTCTCGTTCTTCCCAACAGTGACTGTGATGGTTGCACCACCACTACCAGATGTTTCTGTGAGCACACACCACTCTGGGCAAGATATTGTCCAACTAGTGTTGCTTGTAATAGTAAAACTCTGATTTCCACCATCCCTCTCAAATTCTAATGAGGTGGTGTTGACAGACAAAGATTTTTGTGTAGGCGTGTCGGAAGAAGGCTTTTGCGTGACTTCCACCTTTTTTGTAGGTGCCGTACCACCCTGAACTGTCAGAATAGCCATACGATCTGCTCCAGTCGAATTTTTCATGGCTGCAATGGTAACAGTCTGCTTATTAGAACCAGACATTGGGTATACCGTCAACCAGTCTACATCCTTACTGATAGTCCAACTACAATTTGCATCAATGGTTATATCTACCGCTTGTCCGTCCCCTAACAATTCTAGACTTTTTGGCACTTCCAGTTTGTCTTTATTAATCTGAGGAGTCTCCCCACCTCCATCATCACCTCCACCACAGGCAACACAAACCATCAACAATAATGAATATAATAAACTCTTTTTCATATTCTTGTCTTAACTTTAGAAGAAATACATCAATCCTACGTTCAGGTTAAAACCATCTGTCCAGCTTTTAAATTTCGAGTCGAAATCAGACAAGGCCTTGCAATTATCGTTCTTATTCAATCCAAAATTGTACTCCGGTGTAATGTGCAGTTTAAAACGGTTGCTAAACGATGTCACGAGCCTTGCAGCGACAATAGCAGACAGAGAATTGGCAGAGTCATACTTACCATTTCCCTTTACTACCTCATTGCCTATAAAAAGGTTATAAGCGGCACCCGCTTGTGGCATAACGCTGAAGAAATCAGTAATAGCGATGTCATATCCATATCGTAACTGAACCCTGATTGTCTGGTAGTTATAGGCTCCAGCAATATCCGAATTACTATCATAGAAATACATATCGTCCGTTTTGTTCAGTCCATACACAGCCCCCAGTTCTATGTTATGGTGATTGATGTCAAAGCCCAAAGCCACCGAAGGGCCTGATATGGATACCACATTGTAGCCGACACTACCATAGACATTATGGTGTTTGTTCAGGCCTTCAATGATAGATATTTCAGCTTCGTACGTAGCTTTAGGTTCAATAGTGACAGGTATCTCATACCCCGTCAAAGGAATCAGGCCCTCTTTTCTGATAGTCAGTCGCTTTGTTCCCTTAGGAACCCAGATTCTGATTTCACCAGGCATCGTTTCCAGTTTCATCATGCCCAGATTGGGTTCAATGATGAAGTTTGCATCTCTCACAAAGAACCGAATGACTGCACAGGCTTCACCGTTATTGTCGTTGACAGCATTTGTGCTGCCTATCAGGCTGGTAACTTTTCGTTCAAACCTCGTAACCTCAATATCCTGGGCTTTTATCCCATTTGCTGCAACTATCAGCAACAGCACTATCATTATCTTCTTCATAGTCTTTTATTTGATAATCATTTTCTTTCCGTTAACAATATACACACCCTTCTTCGACGGATGCTCCACCTTGCGTCCTTGCAGGTCATAAACTCTTTCACCAACCATGAACTGCGAACTACGCACGATGAACTCTTCCTTGATGTCCGTCGACAAATCATCGAAGATGTCGAAATACGTCCTGGCATTTGACGATGATGTCATATACGCTTCGAAGGGATGAACCTGTCGCATGTTCAACACGAACTTGCTGCCTTCCGTCATGCCACTATTGTTGGTAGTAAAGTCGTTGTTGACATTCAGCGCATACAATCCCTCAGCAGCACCCCTGTCGGCATAGTTCGGCACAAAGGTCCGGTCTCGATAAGTTGCCGTCTTCATATCCTCCGTCTTGCCAATGATGACGTTCGATGCCGAGAATGTCACGTTGCCGTTCAACAGCCACTGGCTGTCGTACTGCGCGTTGTTCGGCATACTGATGATGTAAGGTGTATAAGCCTTGATGCTGCCAGCCTCCACGAATCCGCTACCCGTCAGTTCGTACAGCCAGAACGGCTTGCTGCTGTCATCACTCTTCCATTTGGCAAACGGCACAATGCTTCCTTTTGTCTCATGGGTGATGGTCTGCACGTCGAAGGGCAGTGCGATGGTCTCCCAGCCCCTCGACTCGCCGATGCCCGTTGTCATCCGATAGTTATGCTTGTAGCTGATGCTTCGTGCTGTAAACATCTGCGGACAGTAGAAGTTGTTGCCGCTTTGTGCCTCCGTCAGCACAATGCTGTTAGCCGTTCCGTTGACCACCACATTGTGAATAGCCGATGGTGCATAACGCTCTGCCTTCACATATAGCAACATGTTTGGGTTGTTCACCGTTGCTGTAAATGCCGCCTCCGGGTTCCTGGAAAAGCCGCGCGAGTTTGACCCCCGAGGGCAAAGCGACGATGACCCCTTAAAACTTTTTATTTTTGACCCCTGTAAAGTCCTGACCGACGGGGTCATTTTTATTTTGCCCTTTTACTTCTTTGCATTCATCTTGCGGATGCTCTCACCAGTCAGTTCAATCCTGTGTGATGAGTGTACGATCCTGTCAAGCACTGCATCTGCCACCGTCGGGTCACCGATGGCGTCGTACCAGTTGGCTACAGGCAGCTGTGAGGATATGACTATCGCCTTCCTTCCGTGGCGGTCTTCGATGATAT
>ERZ842401.996-NODE-996-length-41743-cov-14.969536_pt1 | contig 41743 bp, 30 predicted proteins | sample MGYA00521270_ERZ842401 | MGnify/ENA primary metagenome ERZ842401 (study PRJEB31892, sample SAMEA3878208) | bioreactor metagenome | biome: Moose rumen | place: Sweden | collected 2011-10 | study: EMG produced TPA metagenomics assembly of the PRJEB12797 data set... | reverse complement strand
CTTGAACTATCGCTACTACACAACGCTTTTTCGCGGCAAATATGCACCGTATCGCGTTCTGCAAACCGTTATCAACTCATGTATTTTGCTCTGTGCGATATTGCTCGGCGTAAGCGGCGTGATGGTATCTTCATTTCTTCCGCCGACACTGCCCGTCCCCCTAGGTTTTGCCCGAAGTGCGCACCTCATCAGCTCGCATTGGTACTATTTCTTTATGTGCGCACACATCGGCTTGCATGTGAATATGATTTTCGCCAAAATCGGCAAGCGCAGAGCAAAGCCGCTCTCTTCCCGTATCAGCCTCGCGCTCAAAGCCCTCGTCGCCTTGTTGTGCGTCTACGGAGCGGTTGCATTTTATCTTCGCGGACTGTGGCGATATATGTTCGGCGTGCAGCAATTCTTCTTCTTCGACTTAGAAAAAGGCTATCTGCTGTTTTTCGTCGATTACATTGCAATTCTCGTCTTGTTCACCACGCTCACGCACCTCATCACGCGCGCCCTTCTCTCTTCAAAAAAGTCATAACTCCTTTCCGCGACATCAGTTCTTTGACAGCATACAAAGAGCTGATGTCGCTTCTTTTTGTCGATTTTCCGCAAACAAGCGATTTTTGCACGCGCAGAAGCGATTTTCGCGATATGCAAATGACGTATGCAGTTGCAGGAGCGATTTGCAAAGCGTGCAAACAACTTCTGTATTTACAGGAGCAAGATACATATTCTGCATGCGCCTCACTGCACGATTATAAAAGCACAGATTTTAGACAACCCTCCGCGCGAAAAAAATTAATATTTTAGCAACATTTCGGAAACATAAAGCTAACATTTTTCTTTTATTCTCCTCTTACATTCGACTACAGGAGTTTATATGAGAAAACTGCTTTTGCTTTTCGTCCTTCCCCTCGCATTTTGTGCGCATATCGCCGCGTACACGCTTCCGAAAGATACGTTTTTCGTCGCGCTCACCACGATAGCCGCCTATAATCCGAACAACGAGATGTTTGATTTTGACTATCCGTATGCGCTTCCTCTCTTGAACGCTGGGTATACTCATCGCTTTATCAATGAAGAGGAGGGACAGACGCTTTCGGCGAACATCGGCGCGACCCTTGCTCCCGTGTGGCTCAACGCGAGTGCAAATCTCAGCTATTCGCCGTGGAAGTCTTTGACGCTCACTCTTGGCGCGGAGGGCGGAACGAGCTTTAATATGTCGATTGCCTCGCTGGACTTGCAAAGTTTGGCGGTCTATGACAGCGACTCTTGCACCTACGAGAGCTTAACGCCGTTTCTGCACTATCGCTATGCGCTCTACGCACAGGCGGCTTTGTCGTTTGACATCGGCTCATTCACGCTTTCAGGGAATTATCGGGCGAGTTACGTCGGTATGACGGGCGTTGAAGACGGCGAGATGTGGAAGTATATGTTTACTAAAGAGAATGTAAACGGATTTCGCTATGACGCTGCGGCGACGATTTCCTATCGCTTGCAGGGCGCTCTTGTAAGGACTGCGGGCGTTACGGCGACGGCTTCGGGCTATTTCTCCGACAGCTTCTTTGCCTCTCGCTACGAAAATTACGACGCGACCTTTGCAACAATGACGCTCACTCCCACGATTTCTGGCGGCTGGAGCAGAAAGGATTTTATCTCGCTTTCCATTCCGTTCGGCTCTTCGCGCGATTTCTGCCGAGAAACCGACGGCGATGACGATATGGACTTTACGCCATTCACGGCAAGCGACGGCGCGAAATGGAGCTGGAACGGCATTCTTCTGACATACACGCACGTTTTTTAATACTTTGGAAACAAATCAGAAACAGTTTTTTAACACGCTTTTTGTATTATGCAAGCATACACTGCGACAGGAGATTTTTTTGATGAAACGACTTTCTTCTATATTAGTATGCCTTTTTGCCGCCTCGCTTTTATTTGCCGAAGGAGAGAGCGAGAAAATCGTGATTGACGTGGAAAAGGCGGTCGAGTATGCGAACAACTACAGCCGCACCATTAAGAGCGCGTCGATTGATGTGGACTCAAAATCCGATGCACGAAACCACGTCTTAAATGCGTTCTTGCCCGACGTGAGTTTTTCAGGCACAATCGCCAAACCGAACGAACCCGATGAAATCAAAGCGGAGTATTACAGCGCGATAGGCTCGGCGCAGATTTCATTGAGCTGGGGGCTGTCGATTATCGAGAAAGTCAAGAAGGCAAATCGCGACTATGAAGCGGGCGTGTTGAGCTTTGAGATGGCAATTCGGCAGAACACGCGCGACGTGAAAAAGCTGTTTTATCATCTGCTTCTACAGCAAAAATCGCTTGAAAACGACAGGAAAACGCTAGAGACGACAAAGACACGCTATGAAAGCACGGAAAAAAGCTATAGAAGCGGAAATGCGCCGAGGTTTGACGTGCTGCAAAGCCGTGTAACGTATCAGAATATGAAGCGCGATGTGGACAACGCCGAAATTGCGCTTGAGCGGCAGAAAAGGGAGTTTGCGGTCGTCTTGGGGCTGTCGCCTGAAGCGAAAATCGAACTTTCTGGCTCTCTTGAAACGGAAATCGTGGAGTTGGACAAGGCGAAATTGCTCGAAACATACAGCGCGTACGCAAGCGATATTCGCTCCCTTGAACTGCAAATCGAGTCGCTTGATGCAGAGAGGCGAGGCTTGAACTACGATTCGTGGACACCGACGCTTTCGTTCAATTATGCGACGAAGCAGACGATGACGGGATTGGACAAGAATTGGCTTGACGGCGCGAACTGGAGCGACAAGGGAAGCGCGAGCTTATCGCTGACGTGGAATTTTACGAACGCGCTCCCGTTTTCCAACAACCGCATAAAATATCACGATTTAGAGCGGCAGCAAGAGCAGCTGAAACTGAAATTGGCGCAGAAGAAAGACGACATCTCGCTTGACAGCGCGAAGCTCTTTGATGAGCTGGAAACGTCCTCTCGTGCGCTTGATTCGTGCAGGGAGAATATAAAGCTCGCCGAGGAATCGTATGATTTAGTGAGCCGCGCCTACCGAGCTGGCAGCGCAGAGCTGATTGAGGTGCGAGATGCGGAGGCACAGCTTAACAAGAGCCGCCTTGCCGAGCAGAGCGAGCTGTATACTTATATATGCGCGCTCATCGACCTTGAGTATATGTTGGATTTGCCAAAAGATTGGAAAGAGAGATAGGGGGATTTTATGAAGCGAGTTTTATCTGTGGCGTGCGGCGTGGTGTTGTGTGCGGCTCTCTTTTCGGGCTGCGGCAAAAAGCAGGCGGCAGTGCAAGAAGAGAAAAAGCCGCTCGTTACGGTGATGACGAAGAAGATTGCGGCAAAAGATATGGAGGCGTACATTGACTTTTCTGGCACTGTGAAGGCTTTAGACACGGTTACGATATACCCGACGGTATCGGGGAAAATTGTGCGGTGGCTGGTGGAGGAAGGCGACAAAGTGAGCAAGAATCAAGTGATTGCGCAAGTTGACCCGTCGAAGCCCGGCGCGGAGTTTGCACTGAATGCCGTGAGGGCAAGCGTGGCGGGAACAGTTACACAAATCGTGCAGAGTATCGGCTCGTATGTAACCTCTTCGAGTGCGATTGCGGAGATTTCAAGCGCGGATAAACTGGAGCTGACGATTCAAGTGAGTGAAAAGTTTGTGCCGTTCATTGCAAAAGGTGCGACGGCTGCCGTGAGCTTCAAGGCGTATCCTGACGAGGCGTTTAGTGCGCGCGTTACGAAAATCAGCCCCGTGCTTAATGCGGCGACGAGGACGATGGCGACAGCTTTGACGATTGACGACGCGAAGGGGATTGTAAAGGCGGGAATGTTTGCGCACGTTCGATTGCTGACGCAAAAGAAAGAGGGCGTGCTGTGCGTGAGCGAAGAGGCGATTATTCACAGCGGTAAAAAGCAGTATGTGTTTGTGGCGGAAAACGGCGTTGTGTCGCGGAGAGAAATCGAAACGGGATTGAGTGTTGACGGAGAGGCGGAAGTGATTGAGGGCTTGAGAAAGGGAGATGAAGTCGTGGTAAGCGGGCAGAATATGCTGAGCGACGGGCAAGCGGTGCGCGTGGCGGCGAGTGAATAGGAGGGGAAGAGAGATGATACAGGCGATGCTGAAAAAACCGATTTCGGTGCTTATTGTTTTTACTCTGCTCGTCGCGCTCGGTGCGTTTTGCGGCAAGAACTTATCGCTGGATATGTTTCCCGAAGTGAACAACCCAAGCGTTATGGTAGCAACCACCTGCGGCAATGCCGACCCGTCTGAAGTGGAGCGAAACGTTACGCGCAAACTCGAAAGCGCATTCAGCGGCTTGAGCGGATTAAAGCACATAAAAAGCGAATCGCAGACGGGCTACAGCCAGATTATGCTTGAGTTTTCAAGCTCGGTGAATATGGACAGCGCAATGAACGACGTGCGGGACAAGATTGACAGAGCGCGCTCATCTCTTTCCCCTCTCGCCTCAAGCCCGACAGCAACGCAACTCGACGCTTCGCTGATTTCTTTGATGACGCTCGTGATGAAAGGCAATCACAGCGCGGCGGAATTGTATGAGTACGCCTCAGACATCGTAGAGCCTGCGCTGGAGCAGATTGACGGCATCGCATCTTGCGACATTTCGGGCGGACAGGAGCGATGTATCAAAGTATCCGTTTCACTCGACCGATTGGAAGCGTATTCGCTCAGTCTTGCCGCCGTACAGCAAAGCCTTGCTTCCCAGAACCTCGAAAGCTCGGCGGGAATCATCAGCGCAGGCAAAACAAACTATTCAATCAGTGCAGACGGCGCATTTCGCTCTCTTTCAGACATTGAAAACACCGTCGTTGCATACAGAAAGCTCTCTGACGGCTCGAATGTGCCGATTTTATTGCGCGACATTGCAGAAGTGAGAGAGGATATAAAAGAAGTAACTTCGGTTTCGTATTTGGACGGCGTGCCGTGCATTATGTTCACGCTGCAAAAGCAAAGCGGAAGGAACTCCGTAGCCGCCGCGCACGCAGTGAGAAAAGCCGTGCCGAAAATCCTTTCAGAGCTGCCTGACGACGTGGAAATCATCGAAACAGCGAACAACACCGACATCATCGAAAGCACTGTGAGCGAGGTTATCTCTTCTGTCGTGCAAGGCGCGTTTTTGGCGGTTATCGTGCTCTTCATTTTCTTGAAAAACATCAAAAGCACGCTCATCATCGGTCTTTCTATCCCTGTTTCTATCGTTATCACGCTGGTGTTTATGTATTTCCGCGGCACGTCGCTAAACCTCATCAGTCTTTCAGGCTTGCTGCTCGGAGTCGGTATGCTTGTCGATAATTCAATCGTCGTCCTCGAAAACATTTACACGCACAGCGCACAGGGAAAAGCCCCGTTTCAAGCCGCGCTCGACGGTGCAAAAGAAATGGTGATGCCTGTCATCTCATCGACTTTGACCTCCGTGTGCATTTTCGTCCCGATGATAGCATTTTCTTCACTCATCGGCGTTATCGGCTCGGCGTTTTTGGATTTGGGCTTTTCGATTAGCGTTGCGCTCATCTGCTCGCTGTTTACGTCGATTGTTCTTGTTCCTGTTCTTGCCGCGCATTATCTCAAGGTGAACCCGAAAAAGTTGCACGACAATGCAGAGGGCGCAGTTTCTCGCGGATATGCAAAGGCGGTGCGCTTCATTCTTCACCACAAGGCGATTTCGTTTGTGCTTCTCATCGCGCTGTTTTTGCTGTCGATGATGTCGCTTGGCTCAAGAGGCTTTATTCTTTTGCCAGAGAACCCAGAAACACAGGTAAAAGTCGAGATGACGCTGCCAAAAGGCACTGCACTTTCGCAAACCGAAGCGCAAATCAAGGAATTGGAGAGGCTGGCAAAAGAAAACATCACGGGAATCACCTTTAGCAACGTGAGCGCAGGGGGAAGCACAGCGGCAAAGAGCAATGTCGCAACGCTCTTGGTGAGCCTGTCGGGGACATATTCAGAGCGCGCAAAGGAAACAATCCGCTCTTTCTTTCATCTCTTTCCTGAAGCGCAGTTTGAGTTTCAAGCGACCTCGCTTTCCCTTTCGAGCGGAATGAGTGGGGCAAGCGGCGGCTTTGTGCTTGAGATGCACTCGAACAATTTAGACAAGCTCTCCGAAACAGCGGGAAACATCGTGCGCCTTGTCAAAGAGCAAGCAAGCGACATTGTGAGCGAGGTGTCAAGCGACATCGGCGGGGAGTTTAGCGGAGTGGGAAGAAGCCCGCGCCGTATGCCAGAGATGAGAATTAAACTCGACCGAGAAGCGATGAACTCGCTTGGATTGAGCGTGAATGCGATTGCTGCAGAGCTGAGAAGCGCGATAAGCGGAGTGAATGCAGGCACGTTTGAAAAAGACGGCGAGGAAGAGGACATCATTGTAACGCTGGACAACGAAGACAAAAGCGAACTTGCCGATTTGTCAAAGCTGTTTGTAACGAACTCATCAGGCGAGCGTATCGCGCTCAATGCGATTGCGACGTATGAAGAAGACAGCGCGCCTTCGTCGATAAACCGCAAAGACCAAATGCGCACAGCGAGCGTTACCGCGATTGCAAAGAAGGGAGTTCCGCTTTCTGAGGTGCAAAGAAGGGTTGACGAGATTGTCAAAGCGAACATCGCCGCAGATGATTCTCTGACATTTGCGGCGACGGGTGATTTTTCTGAAATGCTTGAAACGGGAAAGGGCTTTTTAATCGTAATCATAATGGCGATGCTCCTCGTTTTTGCGGTGATGGCGAGCCAATTTGAAAGCCTGAAAGACCCGTTTATCATTTACTTTACAATACCGCTTTCCTTCATCGGAGTGTCTGCCATTTATGCGATGGTGGGGCAGCCGCTGAGTATGATGAGCATATTGGGAGTGCTTATGCTTGTCGGCGTTATCGTAAATAACGGAATCGTCCTTGTTGACGCAGCTAACGCACTCCGCCGCGACGGATTGGAGCTAGAAGAAGCGTGTGTAGAAGCCGCAAAAAGCCGCCTGCGCCCGATAATGATGAGTACACTGACGACGCTCATCTCTCTCATTCCGATGGCGCTTTTTCCAAGCGAAGGCGCGGTGATGATTCAGCCGATAAACTTGACCGTACTCGGCGGCTTGGGCTTTGGCACGATTATGACGCTTTGCATTATGCCTGCGGTGTATTACACTTTCAACGCAAAAAAAGAAAAGAAGAAAATGCCCGCTATAAAGAATTCTGTGGTATAATGGAGGCGATATGTTCAAGGTTTTAATAGTGGAAGACGACGAGGATTTGAACCGCACGATGTGCACATATCTTCGGCAAAATGGATATGAAACGGTCGGCTGCTTGTGCGCGAACGACGCATACAACGCAATGTACAACAATCCGTTCGACATCATCATTTCGGATATTATGATGAGCGAGATTGACGGCTTTGAGTTCACCGAAACTGTGCGCAAAGTGAATCCTGCAGTGCCGATTATCTTTGTAACCGCGCGCGATGATTTCGGTGCAAAGAAGAGGGGCTTTAGCGCAGGAATAGATGATTATATGATAAAGCCTGTTGATTTGGCAGAATTGCTGCTGCGTATTTCAGCATTGCTTCGGCGTGCGAATATCGCGCAAAGCAAAAAGATAACTATCGGCACTTTCGTGATGAACGAGGACGAGCGTACTGCAACGAACAACGGCGAGGAGATAGTGCTTACAACACGGGAATTCAACTTACTTTATAAATTGCTCTCATATCCCAAAAAGACCTTCACCCGAGTGCAGCTGATGGACGAGTTCTGGGAAGCAGATACAAACGCGACGCCGCGCGCCGTAGATGTATACATCACAAAACTCAGAGAGAAAGTAAAAGAGTGCACAGATTTTGAAATTGTAACCGTGCATGGCTTGGGCTATAAGGCGGTTGTAAAATGAGCGCGAAACGGAACAAAAAATCGTTTTCATACAGCATTTTTTCGTTCGCGCACTATATTTTAATTTTTGTAGGAATATGTATCGTCGTCAGTATATCGATTTTTATTTTCTTTGCAGGAAGCGGCTCACATCTCCCCTCTGATTATCTCATACAGCGCGGTACATACAACATTGCAAATATCTTTTTTCTGAGTCTGCTTTTTACCGTTGCGCTCGGTGCATTCAGAAAATGGCGAATCGAAAAGCCTGTGCGGCAGATACTTTCCGCGACAGAGCGAATAAAAAACGGTGATTTTTCAGAAGAGCTTCGTGTCAATTCTCGCTTCAGAAGCGAATTTGACGAAATCGCAGACAACATAAACGCAATGGCAAAAGAGTTGTCGAGCGTTGAAACGCTCAGAAGCGACTTTATCGCAAATGTGAGCCATGAATTAAAAACACCGCTCTCCGTCATACAAAATTACGCAACGATGCTCCAGGCAAACTCGATAAGCGACAGCGAGCGAATAGAATACGCGAGAAGCTGTGCAGCTGCAAGTCGCAGGCTCACGGCACTCATAACAAATATTCTAAAGCTCAACAAACTTGAGAATCAGCAGATATTTCCTTCGCAAAAACGCTTTAATTTGAGCGAGCAGATAACGGAATGTCTACTCGATTTTGAGCAAGTCTGGGAAGAAAAAAGCATTGAAATTGAAACAAACATTGCAGACGGTATCATGATACGAGGCGATGAAGAGCTTTTATCTCTTGTTTGGCATAATCTATTTTCAAATGCATTCAAATTCACTCACAGCGGCGGAAGTGTAAGCGTTTCTCTCTGTGAAAATACCGAATCAGTGAGCATAATCGTTTGCGATACGGGAATCGGCATAAAAAGCGCAGATGTGTCCCATATCTTCGAGAAATTTTACCAAGCAGACACAAGCCACGCCACGAAAGGCAACGGATTAGGGCTTGCTTTGGTTAAAAGAGTCCTTGATATTTGCAAAGGTGAGATAAAAGTTGAAAGTACAGAGGGAAAAGGCTCTTGCTTTAGTGTATTTTTGCGCAAAACGATATAATTTTTATGCGCTATACGATAAAATCCATCGTTGAACAGGCTCTCTCCAGTCTTCAAAGTGTAATCCTTCAAGATAAAATCGTTCATACATATACTGTATATGTGATTGTATAGCGATTTTATCAGATTCAGCAATATCATCTTGCTCTTTGAACAAATCTTCAATGTATTTAACGCACGTTCCGATTGTTACTAAATCGCTCTGTATCCTCGTCATCATATACAAAGCAGCTGGTATGCAATTTACACTGTGCTGCTTAACGTAAAGCACCGTTTCGCCTATTGCCACCGCCCCTTTATATAATTCTTCATTCCACGCATCTCTTTCCTCTGCGCTAAAGCCCTCACGCATAAATAAATCGCGATAAAACGTAAAGACAAGCACAACAATCGCAATGTGCAGACTTGGAACACAGCAATAATGAGGGTCAAATAGATGTATCTTCAAGAAAGGCAAGCTCTTTTTGTATTTGGGGCGTGCGGTCGTGCTGAGTCTGAAGCGATAAAACTTCGCAGCCTCTTTATACGTTTTTTTCAAGCGGTCAAGCCACTCGCGACACAATGGCAAGCCTCTCTTTAAACCAAATTTCTTTATCAACATCGCAAGCGGTCGAATCCAGATATTGATAAAGTCAAAATATATCCCCACTCTTTTCGGCGTAAACGGCACTTTGTTGTCTAATGGGTGGTCAACAGAAACGATTGGGATTTTTTTTATCCCCCACTTCACGAAAAATTGTAGCAAGAAGAAATCTTTTACAATCACTGACAGCAATTTAAAGGTACTCTTTGCTGTTATCTTGTGAAACGGCAGCGTTATATATGCAGTCAAAACAGAATATCTTTTTAGCGGTTTTATCATTTCTTAAACACTTCCTTTGCAATATTTACAGAAGCCATCGCATCTTTTGCGTAGTAATCTGCGCCGATTTTCATAGCATAATCTTCAGTTAACACCGCGCCCCCTGCCATAATCTTACATTCTCTGCCCAGCTTGCCCAACTCTGAGCGCAAAAGAGCTATCGTCTTTTCCATATTCGCCACAGTTGTCGTCATCAACGCCGATAATCCCACAAGAGCAATGTTCTTTTCGATGACGGTCTTGACGATTTCTTCAGGCGGCACATTTTTTCCCAAGTCAATCACCGTGTATCCGTAATTCTCAAGCATTGCTTTCACGATATTCTTTCCGATGTCGTGAATGTCTCCGAAAACTGTCGCAATAACGATTTCACCCTTGCTTTCTTCCGCATTTCCGCTCGAAGAAAGATATGCTTTTATCTCACCAAATGCTTTCGCCACCGTGTCCGCGCTCAAAAGCAACTGAGGCAAGAACTTTTTTCCATTCTCAAAATCCTTTCCCACTGCATCAAGAGCAGGAACAATACAGCCGTCGATTATTTCTACAGGAGTCTTCTTTTCCAGCATTTTTTTTGTCAGCGGCGCAGCTTCGTCCTTAAACCCCTTTTCGATTATCGCAATGAGTTGCTTTGTATCCTCATCTCTTTCCGCCGCACTCGCCTTTTCGCTCGATTGCACAGAACTATTCTCCTCTGCACTCGGCACAGCTTGAGCCGCTATCGCCTCAGACACAGCAGGAAGCGGCTTATGATTCACAATCGCATACGCCTTTTGCAATGCCCCTTGTGCCTCTTGAATCGTTTGATTAAAGTTTTGCAGCGTAAGCGCATCAAGCGTGTTTGCGTTCGCACTCGGCGCAACCGTACCCGTGTATTTCTCGATGTATTCCAAGCAATTTTCGTCGAATCCAGCAAGCGAGCGATATGCGCGATATGAATCCATCATCGCTTCCGAAAGCGGATTGATGATACAAGCCGATAATCCAGCGTGCAGAGCCATCGATAAAAATCGGCTGTTCACAATATCGCGGCGCGGCAGCCCAAAACTGATGTTCGACACGCCGAGAACAAAGCGCAATCCCTCTTTTCCGTATTTCGCTTTTAAGATTTCAATCGCGCGTAGCGTTTCAAGAGCCGTTTTCTGTTCGCTGCTCACGGTGAGCGTCAGCGTATCGATAAAAATATCCCTCGGCTTTATGCCGTACTTCGCCGCCTCACCAATCATCTTTTCGGCAACCGCAACTCTACCATCCGCACTCGGAGCAATCCCGCTTTCGTCAATGCAAAGAGCCACGACAGAACCGCCGTACTTCGCTATGAGCGGGAAAACCTTATCCATCATCTCTCTTTTGCCGTTGACGCTGTTCACTAACGCCTTGCCGTTGTAATATCGCAACGCTTTTTCAAGCACAGCAGGCTCGCTCGAATCCAGCTGCAGCGGAGTCGCGAACGTCGATTGTATCGCTTTCACCGCGTTTTTCATCGTTTGAGCCTCATCAATGCCAGGCAAGCCTACATTCACATCGAGGATTTGCGCACCCGCATTGATTTGCGCCTCCGCCTCGTTTATCACGAATTGCATATCGCCAGCCAAAAGCGCAGCCTTGCATTTTTTCTTGCCCGTCGGATTGATTCGCTCTCCGATAATCATCGCGCCAGCCTTGCCACCGATTTGCACAGTCTGATTATATGAGCAAATGTATGTATCGCTGTCTTTTGAGCTTTCTTTCTCTTCGATTTCGACCGCGCTAAGAGCTTCAATCATCGCTTTTATGTGTTTCGGAGTCGTGCCGCAGCAGCCCCCCAAAACGCTCGCACCGTTTTTTCTGTTCACCACTTGCGAACAAGCGAATTTCGACGGCAATACTTTGAACACACTCCTGCCTTTTTCCACAACAGGCAATCCCGCATTCGGTTGCGAAAGCACAGGAATATGCGCATACTCACAAAATTGCCGCACCAGCTCTTCATCTTCCGCTAAATCGCCGCCGCAATTAAAGCCCAGCACGTCAACGCCCAACGCCTCCAAATACGTTACGCACGTCAACACGTCCGCACCTGTCAGAGTGCGCAAATTCGCCTGAAACGTCATCGAAGCAACGATAGCAAGCGACGTATGCTCCTTAATCGCGAGTACTGCGGCTTTCACTTCGTATAAATCGCTCATCGTTTCCACGATTGCCACTTCTGCGCCTGCTTTTTCGGCAATAATCGCCGCTGTTTTGTAGCTTTCGTATGCTTCGTCAAACGTCAGCGAGCCCATCGGCTCTAGCAATCTGCCAATCTGACCAATATCCCAGCCGACAAAGTGCGCTTTTTGTGCATTTCCGCCTAATTTTTCGCTGTTTTCATACTCCTCAATCGATTCTTTGACGCATTTTATGCCTTCTTCAATGAGTTTCTCTGCACTGTAAACGCTTTCCGTACCGATTTTGAGCGGATTTGCACCAAATGTGTTCGTCGTTATAACGTTTGCACCTGCATCTAAGTATTCTCTATGGATTTCCTTGATGATTTCTCGCCGTGTTATGTTTAATTCTTCTGGAATCTCGAAAGAAATCACCTCGCCCCGCTCTTTCGCCTCCGCTTGCACGGCTTGAATCATCGTTCCCATGCCGCCGTCGAAAAAAATCGGTCGCTTTTCGCTGATTTTCGCCCTTAAAAATTCCCGAAACGTCTGTTTTTGCATAGCTCTCCTCTTTTTCTCATCTTTTTATCGGTTAACCGCGGCAATAATCGAATCGATGTTCGCCAAAATATCGCGAGAAACGGCACTTTTGTTCATTGTGTAGATGTGAATTCCTCTCACACCGTTAGAAATCAAGTCAATTATCTGGTCAATCGCGTACGCAATGCCCGCCTGCCGCATCGCCTCGCTGTCATCTCTGAATCTGTCGCAAATCGCGAGCAGTTTTCTCGGAATATACGCGTCCGACAGCTTTACCATTCGCTCCACCTGCGAAGAAGAGGTTATCGGCATAATTCCTGCAATGACGGGGACGTGAATGCCCTTGTTTTGCAGCTGATACAAGAACGAATAGAGCATATCATTGTCAAAAAACATCTGCGTCGTCAAAAAATCAACGCCAGCATCGACCTTTTTCTTCAAATTATCTATATCTTCAATGCGGCTCGCGCTCTCTGGGTGTCCTTCAGGATAGCACGCGCCGCCAACACACAGGCCAGCCTGTTTTAGAATAGGAACGATGTCTGAAGCGTGAGGAAATTTGCCGACTGCTTCTTCTTTCGTCATATCAGCAGGCACGTCGCCGCGAAGCGCAAGCACGTTTTCAATGTGAAATCTCTTCAATCGCGCAATCGCGTTATCAATTCCGTCCGCATTCGCACCGATACACGTCAAATGAGCCAACGCCGTTACGCCGCATTTCTCGATTTCGCTTGCAATCTCGGCAGTATTTTCTCTCGTCGAACCGTTTGCGCCGTATGTTATGCTCATAAAATCGGGTTTCAGCTCTGTCAGCTCCCTCGCCGTCTGAACTACGCCCAAAAATGCGTCTTGCTTTTTCGGCGGAAACACTTCAAGCGAGAACGACACGCTCTTTTTCTGTAAAATCTCTGATATTTTCATTTTTTTCCTCCTAAAAATGACATCAATTATCGATGTTTTCTATCTCAAGTTTTCTCAAAATGCTATTGTCGAGCGTGATAGAAAGATTTTTTTCGTTCGTCGGCAGCACCAAGCCTTTCGGTCCGTTCTTTGCACGGCGCAAATACTTGACTTGCGTGTAATACAAATCTGCTTTTCCGTTTTTTCTCGCCTTTGAATGATACACCGCCAAGTTTCCTGCACAAAGCAAGATTTCAAGCGGTATCGTTTTGTCTTTTCTCGCCTTGATAAACACATATCCGCCTGCAAAATCGCGTGTATGCAGCCACATATCCTGTCCTTTGACGAAATGACGCAGCAACTCATCGTTTTCCGTCGCCGTTCTGCCCACCAAAATCAGCCAGCCGTCCATTTCATAGCTCAAACCGACTCTTTCTTTGTCGTTTTGCTGCTTCGGCGTAGTGTTTTTGCGCAACAGCTGCTCAATTTTCAGCACGTTTTTTTCTTCTTTTATCTTGCTGTACTGCGCATCGAGGGCGGCAATCTCTTTTTTCGCCATTTCGATGTCGCCTTTGAGCTGCTCTTGACCGCTTAGAGCCTTTTTATACTGCGCGTAATAGCTTCCTGCATTCTCTTGCACGCTTTTTTTCGCGTCAACCTTTAATCGCACCGTGTTTCCGCTCTCGTAATCTTCACATTCAAGATATCCAGAGGAAAAATCAGAGCCAAAGCCGAACGCCATCACTAAATCGCCCTGATGTTTGTATCTCTCCGCCTGCAAAAAGCTCTCGTATTTCTCGTTTAATCGCTCCAAAGCCGCGCTCATCTTGCTTCTGCGCACGTTGTACCACTTTTCCGCCTGCTCTAAAAGTGCTTCGCGGCTCAAATTCTCGGCATATTCATTGTACCAAATATCAACTTTGCGATTAAACGGCTCTTTGTCCTCCGCTCTTATCTTGTCAGCGACTTCGGCGAACTCTCGCACTTGCCAAACTCGCTCCGCCTTGCCCTTTGCCGCCTCTTTTATCGCTTCAATATCAAAAAATCCGCCCGTAACCTCGTTTTTCGCAGGTCTTCGATACATCGAATCGATGATTGTGCCGTCTTCTTTGCACAAAATCACGTTTCCCGCGTTGCTCCAAAGGCGAATGTAGAGAATATATCTCTCGTCCGCGCTCTCCTGCTCTTCTCCTTTTCGTCCGAGCGTCGTCTGCGCGCTGTTCATCACGAAAATCTTTCCCGATTTGAACAATTTCACTTCTATTATTCTCTCTTTTCCGATTTGCCTAATCGATTCTATCCGTGCGCCTTTGATATGCGACTTTAAGCACTCCATAAAGCGAAGCGGCTTTGTGTTTTTCGGCACTTTTCGCCACGTCTGATGTATTCTGCAAGCTCCAGCGGCGGTACAAATAAAAATCGTCTTCGCGTCGTTCACTTTGTACACGTTGAGCGCAATCGCGTCATAGCTTGGCTGCACAATTTCTTGAATAAAAGAGCCGTCAAGCGACAATTCACTTAAAATCACATCAATTTCATTACAATTCAGCGACATATTGAAAAGTATACACTATTTGCAAGCACGATTACAAGGCAAAAAGCACCTTTTTTCAGTGAGATTAAACTCAATAGAGTTTTGTTACATAACTCAGTTTTTATGTAACAGTGCAAACTTGTGTGTTATCATCTTTAACTATGCAAATTTTACAAAAACTTCTTCTCGGTATCGAGAAACGCTACAAAATCTCAATGCTTTTTTCTCCTGTCGTCATGATTGGCGAGGTAATTCTTGAAGTAATCATACCTCTTTTTATGGCTCGCATTATCGACATCGGAATTTACAATCACGACTTTGCATACACACTCAAAATCGGGCTTACTATGGTCTTAATCTCGTGTCTTTCGCTCATTTTCGGCGTGCTCGGAGGCAGATTGGGCGCAGTTTCCTCTCAAGGCTTATCGCACAATCTTCGCCGCCGTCTTTTCGACAAAGTCTTAGACTTCTCATTTTCTAACGTAGACCATTTTTCCTCCTCAAGTTTGGTAACACGCCTCACCACCGACGTTACAAACGTGCAGAATGCGTGTATGATGATACTTCGAGGCTGTATCCGCGCGCCGTTTATGCTCATTTCTGGCACGATTATGGCATTTTTGCTCAATAAACGGCTCGCAATCGTCTTTTTAATCGCAATTCCCTTCCTTTCGGCGATGCTCTACTTGATAAACTCAAAGGCGTTCCCGCTTTTCCGCTTGATGTTGCAGCGATACGACACGTTAAACAACGTCGTTCAAGAAAACTTAATCGCAATCCGCGTTGTAAAATCCTTTGTTCGACAGGATTTCGAGATAAACAAGTTTGAAGATGCTGCAAATGCCGTGCGCGACGCTCAATTCAGAGCAGAAAAACACATCATCAAGACGATTCCGATAATGCAAATGACAGTGTACGCCTGTATCATCAGCGTGCTGTGGTTCGGCGGCAATATGACGATTAAAGGCAGTATGAAAACGGGAGAGCTCATCAGCTTTTTGACGTACATCACGCAAGTTTTGATGAGTTTGATGATGCTCGGTATGATGTTCGTGCAGCTCGTCATCACGAGAGCCAGCGTTAAGCGCATTTTAGAGGTGTTAGATGAAGAAATCGACATCAAAAGCCCTGCGCCTTGCCCCTGCCACAATGTTCCGCTTGAAAAAGCGTGCTTCAACGTCGTTACAAACGGGTCAATCGAGTTTAGAAATGTGTCGTTCAGCTACGAAAAGAAGAGGGACAACCTCGTTTTAGACAATATCAACCTCAAAATCGAAAGCGGTCAGATGGTCGGTATCATCGGAGGCACTGGTTCTTCTAAATCCACACTCGTTCAGCTCTTGCCGCGCCTCTACGACACGCTTTCTGGCACTGTTTTGGTCGGCAGAATCGACGTGAGAAAGTACGATTTGAAAGCATTGCGAGATAATGTGGCGATGGTGCTGCAAAAGAACACGCTTTTTTCAGGCACAATCGCAGAGAATTTGAGATGGGGCAATGAAAACGCGACGGAAAAAGAGCTTATCGAAGCGTGCAAAGCCTCAGATGCGCACGAGTTCATCTCCAATCTTCCCGAAGGATACAATACCATGCTCGGACAAGGCGGCGTGAACCTCTCTGGAGGGCAAAAACAACGCCTCTGCATTGCACGCGCACTGTTGAAAAAGCCGAAAATCCTCATCTTAGACGACTCCACAAGCGCAGTTGACACCGCCACCGACGCAAGAATCCGCAGTGCGCTCCGCTCCACTCTTCCCGACACGACAAAAATCATCATCGCGCAGCGCATTGCGAGCGTTTCGGACGCAGATGTCATTTTCGTACTCGACGACGGCAAAATTTCGGGCAGCGGCACACACGAAGAGCTTTTAGCCACGAACGAAATCTATCGCGAAGTATACGAATCTCAAAACAACAAGTAAGCAAAAAGGAGAAACGAAATGCCACCAGTAAAGCGCAGAGGAATTCAAAAGCCGAAAAACACAAAACAGGCTCTAAAACGCCTTTTTTCATATATGACCAGCTATAAAGCATTGTGGGTTGTCGTCGTTTTGTGCGTTATCTTGGACGCAGGGGCGAACATCGCAGGAACGTACCTATTAAAGCCCGCGCTCAATAATTACGTCGTGCCTTTTATCGCGCAAAAAGACGTGGATATGACACCGTTCGCGCTGCTTTTGGGCTTGATGGCGACGATTTACATCGTGGGCGCACTTGCTTCCTACTTAAACAACCGCATTATGCTCTTAATCTCGACGCGCACGCTCTACAAAATCCGCACCGACCTTTTTTCGCACATGGAAACGCTGCCTTTAAGCTATTACGACAAAAAAACGCACGGCGAGCTTATGTCGCTTTACACAAACGATGTCGATACCCTTCGCGATATGCTCTCTCAAAGCGTGCCGCGGCTGTTGAACTCGGTTTTGACCGTGTCGGGCGTGCTGACGATGATGATAATCCTTTCGCCCGTGCTGTGCGCACTCGTCGTCGTGTTTGTCGCCTTGATTATCCTTTCGATAAAGTTCGTCGGCAAGCAAAGCGCAGCGAGTTACCGCGAAAATCAGAAGAACATCGCCGCCGTCAATGGCTATATCGAAGAGCTTATCACGGGTCAGAAGGTCGTCAAGGTGTTTACCCACGAAAACAAGGCGAGAGCTGACTTTGCCGTGCTTAACGCGAACTTGCGAAAGGCAGGAACGAGGGCAAACACGTGGGGCACGGTGATGGGACCTCTGACAAACAACATGGGGCATATTCAATACGCGGTAACAGCTATCTTCGGCGCGTATTTGGTCATAAAAGGCTCGCTTAGTATCGGCACAATCGCGAGTTTCTTGCAATACACGAGAAACTTCAATCGGCCCATCAACGAAACGAGCCAGCTTTTCAACGGAATCTTGAATGCGCTTGCTGGCGCGGAGCGAATTTTTAGCGCAATCGATGAGAAATCAGAGATTGACGAGGGAAGCGTGAAGTTAGTAAACGTCAGAAAAGCTCATTCCGAGCAGTTTTTCTCGACAAATTCAGCGGAAACGTCATTTCCAGACAATTTCACGAGAGCGACCTCGCCGAAAACGACTGATTTCGACCTTTCTACGCGCGTAAACTCCTCGGAAACGTCATTTCCAGACAATCTCACGAGAGCGACCTCGCCGAAAACGACCATTTCCGACCTTTCTACGAGCGTAAACTGCTCGGAAACGCCATTTCCAGACAACTCATCGGCGAGAGATTCATCGGAAATGACGTTTCCAGAGAATTTGTCGAGAGAAAAAGAGCAAATTCAGGAAGTTTCTGAGCAAACAGGATTGTGGGCGTGGAAATCTGACGGGTTGCAGCTCTTGCACGGAGATGTAAACATAGAAAATGTGTCGTTTTCGTACCGCGCAGAAAAAGAAATCCTGCACGGCATATCGCTTTTTGCAAAGAGCGGGCAGAAAATCGCACTCGTCGGCTCGACGGGAAGCGGAAAAACGACGATAACAAACCTGCTCACGCGATTTTACGACGTGGACGAGGGAAAAGGACGCATCACTTATGACGGAATTGCGCTCAAAGACATCAAAAAAGACGATTTGCGCCGCTCTCTCGGTATGGTTTTGCAAGACACGCACCTTTTCACAGGCACGGTTCGCGACAATATTCGCTATGGACGGCTGGAGGCGAGCGATGAGCAGATAATTGCGGCGGCGAAATTGGCGAACGCGCACGGTTTCATCAAGCATTTGCCGCAGGGATACGACACTGTTTTGACGAGCGACGGAGCGAACTTGAGCGCAGGGCAGAGGCAGCTTTTAGCCATTGCACGCGCCGCCGTAGCTGACCCGCCTGTGCTGATTTTGGACGAGGCGACAAGCTCAATCGACACGAGAACAGAGGCGTTAATCGAAAAGGGTATGGATTCTTTAATGCAGGGACGCACGGTCTTTGTCATCGCGCACCGACTTTCGACCGTTCGCAATGCGGATTGCATTATCGTGCTGGAAAAAGGCACTATCATCGAGCGCGGCACGCACGAAGAGCTGCTCGAAAAGCGCGGCAGATATTATCAGCTGTACACGGGTGCATTTGAGCTGTCGTGAAAAGATAACTTTTCATCATTGCGCAAAAAAAATGCAAGGGCTGTTGACAGCTTAGAGTTATTTCATTATGATTAACTCTACATTATCGATAATTCTATTGGAGGTTAAACATGGCTGGAGCCAGTAAGAACTCTCGTACAACAGTTGCAACTCATAAGTTTATTTGCCCTGATTGCGGTGGCGAAATCATTATGAAGACAATGATTGACAGCGGCAAAGTTAAGAGCGTTGCTGAGTGTCAGAAGTGCAAGCGCACAGAGCGCAGACCAAAGGACTTCAAATAAAGACAAAAAAAGCTGCCAATTACGGCGGCTTTTTTTATTGCTCATATCAGATTTCAAAAACGACGCTATTGCGCTCTCCATTCTTCAAGCTGTTTTACGATAAGCTCTCTGCCCTCTTCCAAAATCCGCGCTTCATCTTCTTTTGTCTGCGGTGCGTCGTACACTTTCAACACCTTCACTCGATACGCGCCCTTGTATAAATTGCGTGCGATACCGTCGAGGCTCGAAATCTTCCAGCCGCCGTCCAATGCTACAACCGCAACAGGAAGTTTCACCGTTTCGGCGATTTTTCTAAAGCCTGCGCTGTAGAATTTTCCTACTTTTCCGTCGCGGCTTCGTGTGCCTTCGGGGAAAATGATAGGAATTTGATTGCGCGCAATGACTCGTTTTGAGAATGCCTCCATTGTTTTCATTGCAACCATCGGCGAACCGCGCCGCGGAATCATACAATGCTCCTGCGTTCTAAGCATTTCGGAAACAAGCGGCACATGTCGGGATAATTGGTCTTTGGCAACAAAGCGCAGCTCTTTATCCCGCATATAATTCATAAACAGCGGAATGTCTAGGAGGCTTTGATGATTTGAAATCACGACAAATTGCTCAGGAAGCAGCTCTTTGCTCTTCTTGTCGCCCAAGAAGCGAAACTGTTTATACATTGCTAAAAGCGCAAACACTCTCGGCGCGCACACTTTCACGATGTAATTAGAAATTGCCATACTCCAGCGGTGGCTTACGGGGTAGGCAATGATATTGAGGATTGCGGGAGGCAATACAACTTGTAGTAAAAAAATAAATATTAATATCGTTGGCATAAAATTATTTTAGCTTTTTTCAGTCGATGTTGTCAACGCACTCAAAAACCGCTCTGTCGTTTCTGAAATCTCTTTTGCAGAGCAATACAAGCGGAATGTTTTGGGGACGCTTTTCGTGAAAATCGAGCCGTAGCGTTTTTCTACGATTCGCCTATCAAGCACCGCTATGCAACCGCAATCATCGCCGCGCCGCATAAGCCTGCCAAAGCCTTGACGGAACTTAATCACCGCGGTGGGTATGCTTAAATCCATAAAGGACGAGCCGCCGTTTTTTTCGATAAGCTCGGAGCGAGCCGCAAACACGGGGTCATTCGGCACGGAAAACGGCAATTTGACGATGATGACTTGAGAAAGCGATTCGCCTGGCACGTCAACGCCCTCCCAAAAGGAATCTGTGGCGAAAAGGGTGCTGAAAGAATCTGCTTTGAAGTGTTCGAGAAGCCGAAATCTATCGTCGTCGCCTTGTTTTAAGAGCGTAATGCCGTGTTCTGCAAGCGAATCGCTCACTTTTTGGCTTGCGCGGCGCAAACTTTCATACGAAGTAAACAAAACGAGAGTTCTTCCCTTTGCGGCGAGGCACAAATCAAGAATTGTCTGCTCGGTGTAGTTCTGAAAAGCGGCGGTATCATCGGGGAAAGGTGCGTCTGACGGCACGGAAAAGAGGACGCGAGTTGCATACGAAAAGGGCGAGGCGAAATCTCCGTACAAAACACGCTCGCTTTCAAGCATATCTACTCCCGTTCGATGCGTCCAATAGCCGAATGTGCCGTTTATTTTCAGCGTCGCCGATACGCACACCACGCTTGAGAGCGGTTCAAAGACGTGTTCGCTCATAATGGGCGCAATATTCAACGGCGTTTTCGAGAAAACCACAAAGAAACTATTGCCCTCAGGTCCTGTACTCGTCGAAAGCACCTTTTGAAAGTGAAATACGCTCTCTTCGTCTTCTTGATACGCGAGAAATCCCTTGATTATTTCCACGAACGAGCCTAAACGATTGACCACATTCTTTGTTTCCCATACCGATTGCAGCTCGCTGTCCTCGTCTTTTACGCCTTCAAGGATATTTTTCACCAAGGAAATGAACGTCAATAGCTCTTTGCAAAGATTATCCATCTTGTCAAACACAGGAGCAAGGCTGCGCGCTGTTTTTTCGTTCACTCGCAGTGTCGTTTCATCGCCCAAGCACTCTAGCGCAACTTCATCAAGCTCATTCACCGCTGTTTTTAGCTTTTCTACGCCGAGAGCGACAGCGTCTTCTGCATTTTCTGCCTCAGAAACCGCCATCACCGTAAATAGAAAACCAGAAGCAGAGCGTCTGCCCTCGCGAAAGAGAAGATTGATTTGTTTGAGAATTGAAAATCGGTTGAAACGGGAACTGAAAAAGCTCGTTGCGCTCTCTTCAATTCCGTGCGCTTCGTCAAATACCACTCTGTGATACGGCGGCAAAACGGCGGCTTCGTCAAAACCGATGCCCTCCATTCTCGACGCAATGTCCGCAAAGAAAAGATGATTGTTTACGATGAGGATTTGTGCATCGGCGGCTTCTTTTCGCACTTTTGTTACAAAACATTCGTCGTGAAACGGGCATTTCATTCCCATGCAAGCATCAGATTCGCTGTTTACCCTTGTCCAAATAGTGTCGCTGATGTTTTCTATTAAATCCGCTCTATCGCCAGAACTCGTTTTCTTCGACCATTTGTAAATCATCTCAACGATTTCAATATCATCATCGAAAAAATCTCTGTCGTCGATTGCGTCGTTAAGCCGCCGTAAACAAACGTAGTTTTGTCGCCCCTTCAACAAGACTGATTTCACATTTTTGCCTAGAATAAGCGAGGCTTGCGGCACATCTTTTTCAATAAGCTGCTGCTGCAAGTTAATCGTACCTGTTGAAATGACAACTCGCTCATCGTTTTGTATCGCCCACATCATTGAAGGGATTAAATACGCGAAACTCTTTCCGACTCCTGTGCCCGCTTCAAAGATTCCAATTTTGTTTTCATTAAACGAGTGCACAATATTCCGCATTAGCTCTAATTGTGTAGGTCGCTCTTCAAAGTTCTTCTGTTTTTTTGCAAAAGAGCCGTCTTTCGACAAATATCGCACCGCTTCATTTTCCTCGATTGGCACGATTTTTTTCTTTTTCGGCACTTCGAGAACGACATAGACCTCTGTCGCGGCATTGTCGATGATAAAAAAGCCCATAGAATTCTGATTTGCCTTGCTTGCGACTTCTAAATCAGCTTCAGACGGCTTCAAAACACCTGACGGGTGATTGTGAATAAGGACATCTGCGTCTTCATAATTCACTGCTAACACTTCCGCATCGTTTCCACGGGCGGCAACTGCTACTCCCTCAACAAATCCATCTTCGTTTGCAGCTCCGACAAAGAAAACTTCCGCCCCGTCCGCTTCCACAATTTCAGCTCTCATAAAACAAAGAGCTTTTTCGCTTATTCGCATTTTTGCTTTCATAATTTCAAAGCCTTTTTCGCCGATTTTAGCCCATAAGTGCGATATAACTCTTCTGCTGCTTCTAGCAACTCATCTTCGCGAGAAATCCATTCATATTTTTCACGAAGTTTTTCAGATAAAAGCATAACATCATCACCACATTCCTCTTTCAGAGCCTTGTAATCAGCTTTGAACGCAGCTATATCAGTTTCAATAGGCTCTCCCTTGCTGTCTATCGAGGCAACGAGCCATTTATCACCTTTGAAAACAAGGTTTACAATGTCTGTCGTTTTCACAACCGTCAAAACATCTTCGCCTGAATTATAGACCATATAATAAACTGCGGTATGCTGAGCTTTTTCGCCGTCTTTTAAGGCGACTCCATTTTCTTCGCTCAGAGCTTTTGGCTTTGTATTTTTCTCTGGTGCAGCCACCGTCTTAGATACCGCTTCACCGTCAAGCGTAAATTGCGTAATGCCGTAAATCCAATATTTCAAATCATTGTTAAAGAACAGCCATTCACCCAGATTTTTCGTTGCAGCATTTTGGTCATACGAAGTTCGCGTCTTTGCCGTAACATACAGCCCCGCAACACTGTCTGAAAATTTTCTATCAGCCTCGCCTGTCGTAGTGTTTTGTATTATCGAAACATCAGTTTTATCAAGCCCCGTGTAAAACTCTTTGACAACTTCGCTTGAAGTCAAGCCTTTTGTCGTAATTTCACGCCCTCTGTCGTGGATATAGCTGACTGCAAGCCCTCCTACAATGACAATGAACGCAGTTAAAAAGCCAACCGCCGTACTGTATCGGCGAAAAAAGCGTTTTATCTTGACTTGTCTATTCTGCAAGGTCAGCGCATGGCTTCTCTTCATCTCGAACACATTTTCTTTCATCATATTCTTGTGCGACACAGGAACTTTTATTGCGCTTACATAGCCATCTGTTGCTTTTGGCACAGCCTCTAACCCCATTTCGTGAATGAGCTTTTCTATCGGGAACTCCTTTTCAAAATCCCCCTGCGGATTCGTTAATCTTGCATTTATCGCTTTTGCAAGCACTGTATCTATACCGTTTACCTCAAGGTCGATATGCACAAATGCGCTGTCTAAAAAGTCTTGATTCCTTATTTCAGTCTTTAGCGCAGGATACGGCATCTTGCCTGTTATTCCAAGATACGAAAGAGTTGCAAGAGTAAAATTCAAAGACTTTGAAGCACTCTCTTCAAACGCTTTATTTACAAAACAGCCCTGAAGAACAGAATACACCTCGTCGCTTCTCACAACGCTCGCTTCTTCAAATAATTCAGGAGGCAAAAAAAGCACATCGCCCGTAAGCTCTCCTGTCTCACTTGTCCCCAATACAATGCCACCACAGCCAACACTCTTTTTGAGGTATCTCAAATCGTTTGTGAGAGCTTGAGAAAGCGCACAGCAAACAAACATAATTGCAAGGCTCGCCTTGTTCTTGTCTGTAAAAAGAAGCTCTGAAAGCGAAACTCCTTTGAATGCTTCTCCCTTAAAGCACACCGTAGCAAAAGGTTTTTCAGTATTTATCTCTGTACTGTCGAATTTGTAAGAGAAAAAATCATACTGAACTGCTTTTATGCAGCCTGCACTTTGTCTGCTCTCTGTTTTCTGCACACGAGCTAAAAGCCCCTCTTCGCTAAGAGAATTAGAAAGGCGCGCCTTAGAAAATGCAGATGATGAAAGACCTGTATCCAAAAAAACTGCTTGAGAATTGCACTGTACAATAGATTCGATAGATTCAATAGAATTAAAATTATTCATACCAAAAAGAATAGCAAAAATCTGCTATATTCTCAACCGCAAATATCGCCTACAGTTGATAAAAAAAGACTTTGCCTTTATACTATATCTATATGAATACAGATTTTAAGAGCCGACTTTCTAAAATAGAATCTTTTTTGTCTAACGCATTGCCGTCAAACCTTTCGAGCCAATGGTTACAGAGCTCTTTTGCAGATGAATATCCTGCAATAACCTCTTTTCACGCACAAAACCTTGCAGAACCTTGCAAACGACTGGTAGACGCAGGCGGCAAAAGATGGCGACCTCTGCTTTTAGTGCTCTCTGCTCTTATGCAAATCAAAGCAGATTATCCAAACATAAGCGATGATGAGGCAGAAGAAAAACTGCATACCGCATATTCTCTCACACCGCTCTTAGAGTTTGTGCATACAGCAAGCCTTATTCATGACGACATCGAAGACGGCGCAGACACAAGACGAGGCTTACAGGCTACACACCTTGTTTATGGCTTAGATACCGCTATAAATGCAGGCTCTTGGCTTTATTTTGAAGCCGCAGCATGCATAAACACTCTGAGCAATACAGACCTAAAGCTAAAAATCTACGAACTTTATACACAAGAGCTGCGCCGATTGCATCTCGGTCAAGCAATGGATATTAGTTGGCACAGAGAGAGCGAAAAAATACCAAGCAAAGACGAATACTTTGCAATGGTCAAAAACAAAACTGGCACACTTTCCTCCCTTGCTTCTCAACTGGGTATACTTGCAGGAGGCGGAAAGAGTGAAAATGCAAAGAAGCTTGGAGCTATTGCGGCCGATATAGGTGCAGGCTTTCAAGTAATGGACGATGTTATCAACCTAACAACAGGCAACGCAGGCAAAAAACGCGGTGATGATATTGTTGAAGGGAAAAAAAGCCTTCCTGCTCTTTTGTATCTTGAAAATAGTGATACAGAGAGCAAGAAAGAACTATTTGACTGCTTTTATAAAGCAAAAGAAGAAGGCATTAACTCTGCAGCTGTGGAAAAAGCAATATCTCTTATGCAAAGCAATAATTCTATAGAAAAAGCAAAAAAAGAAGCGCAAAACTTGATATACACAGCTTGCACATCTCTTCATCAACTTTACAAAGACAACAAAGGAGCTGATTTAATCGAAGAGCTTTTCATTTCAATGATACCGAACTAAACGCAGCTCTTTTATTGGAGAAACAAGAATGATAGAATCCTTAGAACTATTTAACAATCAAGCAATTCATTTAGCATCTCACGGAGAATATCAAGAAGCGATTGCTTGCTTTAAAAAGGCACTGCAATTTGAACAAAGCAATTATTTACTTTGGTTCAATATGGGTGTAACGTATCGTGATTCAGGTGATTTCGACAAAGCTCGTTTTGCACTAGAAAAGGCGTTTGTCTTAGCGCAGCAGTGCGGAGAGAATGGCGAAGATGTGGCTGAAGTACTTGCACAAATGCTCTTTGCGAACGGTCATTATGGAGAGGCTATAAAATACTGCAATATAGGTCTTACCATCAACATACGCAACTCGCATATTTGGAATACGCTCGGAGCTGTTTTATTCAACCTCGAATCTTATGACAAAGCAGCAGAAGCCTTTGAAAACGCCCTCACTATTTCCCCTTATTATTATGACGCGCTCTTTAACCTTCACGACACATACGTCGAACTTGGAAATGAAGACGGAAAACGTGTTTGTGAAATAAAAATGAGCGAACTACAGAAAAAGGATTTATAATGGCAGTAAAAGAAGCCGTCGTCATTCGCATTGAAAAAAAATCAATCATTCTCTTACCTATTATTTCGCCAAAATGCGTAACCTGCCACGAAAAGTGTTTACTCCGTGGCGGATTCTTTAGAGCGAAAAACAAAAAACAGTTTCCACTAAAGAAAGGGAATATCGTGGCAGTCGGCACAGAAAGCACTCTTGAAAACTTTTTAGGAGTTATCTCTTTAATTATTCCTGTTTTCTGTGCTTTCTTAGGTTATTTTCTGTTTAAAAACAAAGCAGGGGAAGATATAAAAGCTCTCTTCTCCCTGCTCTTCTTAATCAGCTCAACACTTCTTCTTTTTATTCTCAATCGCACTTTATACCGCTGGTACAAGCCAGAAATATTAGAAGTGCTATCGTAAAAAGATTTTATGCGTGCTCTATAGCGAGTTTATTTATATTGCTTGCCATCTCTTTTAAGCCAACTTGTTTTTGCACGCCGCCAAGCTCCCACGCCACTTTCGGCATACCATAAACAACGCTAGAGCTTTCATCTTGACCGAGCGTCCAAGCACCTTGCTTTCTCATTTCAGTAATTTCCGCAGCACCATCGCGCCCCATTCCCGTCATAATAACGCCCAAAGCCCTGTTCTGAAACTCTTTTGCAACAGACTCAAAGAGAACATCTGCACTCGGTCTATGACCATTTCGCTGTTCTGCTTGAGAAAGGCGCACCACATAATTAAAGCCCTTTTTCTCGACATAGATATGATAGTTTCCAGGAGCAATATAAATGTTTCCTGCCTTTAAGACATCTCCGTCATTCGCTTCTTGCACTTGCAACGGACAAATGCGGTTTAGAGAGTTTGCAAACTCCGTAGTAAACCCTGCTGGCATATGCTGAACAACAAGAATCGGCTGCTTAATTTTCGGGTCAAGGTCTTTGAACACTTCGCGAAGGGCGTTTGGTCCTCCTGTTGAAATGCCAATCGCGATAATTTCTATTCTGCCTCCCTGTCGCATTGGCGTGATGACAACAGGGTCTTTTTTTGCAGGCGGCGTCCATGTAAAAGAAGGCTTTTTTGTATCTAATACAGGACGTACCGAATTTGAAATAGAGGAAATAGATGTTCGTTCGCTAAGAGTTGCTGTGCTTGAGCGAGATGAAAAGAGTGGACGAGAAGAAATATCTTTGTCTTTTAAGAAATCTCCGCCTTTCTTTTCAGCCACAAGGTGTTCAGCTCTTCGCATCTTTGCTTGCTGATAGAAAAACTCTGGCGGATACACATCTCTGCCATGTCTTCTCGCATATTGGCAACCGTAAGAAGAAATAAGCTCTGTTAATCGGTCTGCAACCGAAGACAAATCCGCAGAAGTTGAACCATTCGGCTTCGTGATAAAATCAGCTGCCCCCAGTTCAAGAGCCTGCATAGTAACAGCAGCTCCCTCTGTAGCTACAGAAGAAAGAATAATTACAGGAAAATCCCATTTATTTTCTTTTCTCTTCTTCAAGAACTCAATGCCGTTCATCACAGGCATTTCAATGTCCAACACCATTACATCAGGCTTTAAAAGCGGCACTTTTTCCACAGCAAATTGACCGTTCATCGCTTTGCCGACAACTTTCATTCCCTCCGTGCCGTCGATGATACGACCTATCAAGTTTCGCATTAAAGCGGAGTCATCACAAATAAGAACCGATATATCTTCCATAATTTTAACCCTCCATACACACGCACAGCATGCTTTTACAAATAAAAACGCTATGCTTATTAGTAAAAATTCTCCTTATTCTAGTACATCAAAAAAGATTTCTCAATAATGCCCACAATAGCAAACTGAGATGCACCAAGAAAGAGAATTACACTAATTTTACATAGCGATAAGATGAAGCTATAAAATTAGACTTGCTTTTGATATAAACACGCCCATTGCGTTTTCAAAAACTCAAACTTTGTATTCATACCAAAAAGAGATTCTGAATGACCAATAAACAAATAAGAGTGGCTTCCCATCGAGTCCCAAAATCTGTTTATTGTAGCAAGCTGTGCTGGCTCATCAAAATAAATAAGAACATTACGACAGAAAATAATGTCGAGATTTCTCGCCCCGCTGTCGTTACGAAGATTGTGATAGTCAAACTTGATTGTTGACATCAAATCTCTATTAACTTGATACCCTGCGGCAGTCTTAGTAAAATACTTTGCCAAATAATTCTCAGGAATACCTGTGATACGGCTCGCAGGATAAAAGCCCTGCTTACCAACCATAAGCGATTTTAAGGAAATATCCGAAGCCATAATCTGGAAAGTATAAGGTGCAGGAAGTATATCCTTTAAAATCATCGCGATAGTATACGGTTCTTCTCCTGTAGAGCAACCAGCACTCCACACGCGAACTGTTCTATCTCCACTCTTTTTCTTTTCTTCAAGAATATGAGGAATAACGTAATGAATCAGGGCATCGAAATGTGGCTGATTGCGAAAAAAGCGCGTCAGATTTGTAGTAACAGAATCCAACATCACTTTCATTTCCTCTTTATCTGAAGTTATAACTTTATAATATGCTTCAATGTCGGTCATACCTTTTTCTCTAAGGCGTTCTTTCAAACGGCTATCAAGAATTGACCTGTTAGTTGCAGAAAATGTGATTCCGCTTTCGTCGTAAATAATTTTTCGGAATTTATCGAATTCCACATCTGATAGTAAATCTGCCATACAAATAATTATATACTCACATTCTAAAATTGTAAATGTTAGCTAGAAAAATTTGCAATTTTTTATAAAAATCTTTTCACGAACCACACTGTTATAACACAAAATATAGAAAACCGCAGTTCTTTTTCTTGAAACTATGTAATTTTTATGCTATACTATGATAGTATAGGAGCTAAGAACAGTTCTCACATTCTGTGAAAAAATATCAAATCACCCACTAGCCTAGATTATCCCCTCGCCTTAGATTAGATTTTCCCTTCTTCCTAGCCTAGATTGTCCTCTCTCCCTAGCACTAGGTGCGCTCCCTATTCCTGTAGCAATACGCTCCCTATTCTTACAACAATAAACACCTTATTCCTACAGCAATACACTCCTTATTCTTACAATAATAAACCCCGTCTTCTTACAGCAATGCACACCGCGTTACAATAAGAACACGGAGTTGTTACCAAAGGTATGCTAGAATGTCATTATCGGGTTCGACCCGATAATCTTTTCTAAAGCACTATACGAGAGCCTTAAAAGATTCCCGTGTCAAGCACGGGAATGACATAAACAGATACATCAGCATACTTTCCGTAACACTTCCAAGAACACAAAAAAAGCACCTAAAGGAAAATACCTCCAGATGCTTTTTTGATTTTGTGCAATCGCTTGAAAAAAGGCTTATTTACCTGTCAAAAGCCAGTTCGTTGAAAAGATTTTCTTATTAACAATCTTTTCGTTATCAAAGACAAAGTCTTTTACAGATACACGAGTCTTGCGCCCTGTGATGTGGTTCGTAATGAGGCAAGAGCGGCGAAGGACATACGGCGTGCCTGTAACACCCTTTACATTATCGATTTTCTCGATGACGAAAGACTTCATCAAGAGTTTCGGGTCTTTTTTGTCGTAATACTCCATTCTAACAGGAAGATACGTCTTTTTGTCGTACCAACAAATGCGATAGCCATATTCAATATCGTTCTTCTTCTTCGGCACGCTCTTAATCTGCCAACAAGAATACGTTGTGCCGTTTATCGTAACGCTGTCGTTCGCATTTATCATCTCATGCGTGTCTTCTTCAGGCTTGCGAATCGTCATATCATTATAGGTGAACTCTGTTCCGATAAATGAGCTAGAACGCTCTCCCGTTTGAATACGGCGAACATTGCGCAAAGACGGCTCGTATATCCAGCGGTCATCTTCTTTGTTTGTCTTTTCCGCTTGAAGCACACGAACATTTGTATACTTCTTAGAAGTATCTTTCTGAATATCGAAAACAACATTCTTCAAAACATTGTAGCCGCTTCCGTATTCAATCATCTCTCTCTGCTCTGTCGAGCCATTCTTGTTGATAATGTCAAGAATCATCGTTGCTTTTGAGTATTCGGGAACGTCAAGACCACAAAACTTCTTTATAACGTCCTCTGCCTCATCAGCAAAACTTGCCGAGCCCACAACACAAACCAATGCCATCATAGCAATAGCCTTTAAGACTTTCATATAAAACTCCTCCTAGGAAACTTATATGAAATAGATTGTAGCATTTACAATAAAAATTTTCAATCAATGCGCATTTTATTTGTTTTTTATCTGAATATCTGCTATAATGTATAAGTATCAGTCATAAAATGGTTATGAACTAGAGCATCATCGTTTTTCGGAGGTTTGCTGTCATGGCAAAATCGATAAAGATTAGTAAAAAAGATTCCCTTGCAACGCGTGTAATTTGTTCTATTACTATACTTACCAGCTTGCTTCTTTTTGCTTTGGGAACGGTGCTTTTTATGCGAATCAGAAGCATAAATAATTACCAATTCACCAGTCAGTTTGCAAACACAATGCGCCTTATGGACCAATCATTCTCGGCTTTCTTGGGAACGCACGCAAAAACAATCAATATGCTTGCTATTTGTGCAGAAAACGAAGTTGAAGAAATCGAGAATATTGCAGAACATATCGTAGACGCAGATGAAGATATTGTTTCAGCGGGTGTTGTTACTGCTTCTGGCGAAATCCTTTGCTATCCGTATATGAACGTAAAACAAGACGAAGCAGACTTATGGTATGATGTTGCAGTCGATTTTGACGGTATGGCGCATTTCTCTCAGTTGTATCAAAAAGACGACGGTACGCTTGTTGTCTGCGGTACACAAGTCTATTACGACGAAAACGGTGTTGGAGGCGTTGCCTTTATGGAAGTAACAGCAGATGCCTTTATCCGCTTATTCGGAGATGAAACAACGATGGGCGATATTAAGTTTGTTATGCTTGACCAAGAGGGAAACGTACTTTTAAATCCATTTAGTCCGCAGCTTGAGTTTATGAGTGCGCGAGATTTGGGCATTAAGGCTCTTGAAACGTATGTGCCTGGCGCATGGGGAATCAGCAACGAAGTTCTCTTCGGCGAAACACCGTCCGAAATCCGCATTTTGTCAGCACAAAACGACTATATTCGCGTTGATTACGTCATCATTATCGACCATGCCTATCTTAATGCAAGCACAAACGAAGTCTTTAAGACCGTTGCTATTGCGCTTATTTTAGCGTGTATCGCCTCGTTCATTTTCTCGCATCTCATCGCAAGAGGCATTACCGTTATGCTTACGCACGTTACCGAAATACTTTTCAATATCTCTCAAGGCGACGGCGACCTTACTGCGCGGCTTCCTGTTCTTACCAAAAACGAACTTGGTCAACTGTGTCAGAGCTTCAATGTTACAATGGAAAAAATCGCAGAGTCGATTAAGCACACGCTTGGTCAAACAAAGACGATGAAGGAAATTGGTGATTCACTTTCAAACGAAATGGCTTCTTCTGCCACGGCTTTTGAAGAAATCGACCAGAATATCACGAGTATTCGCGAGCAAGTTGAAAATCAGAGCGCAGGCGTGGAGCAGGCTTCTGGCACAATGGCAGATATTGCAAACACCATTTCTGAGCTTACAGAGAACATCGGACAGCAAGCGAATAGCGTAAAGAGTTCTACCGCGTCTATTGAAGAGCTTGTCGAAAACATCAATTCTGTTACCGAAATCCTTGATAAAAACGCTGTAAGCGTAAGAGAGCTTTCTGATTCTGCGGAAAAGGGACGCGGCTTAGTTATCAAAGCGGTAGATATGACGAACAAGATTTCTGACGAGGCGGCGGCTCTTATCGAAACAAGTTCTCTTATTCGCAACATTGCAAATCAAACAAACCTCCTTTCTATGAATGCGGCTATTGAGGCGGCACACGCAGGCGAGGCAGGAGCGGGATTTGCGGTTGTTGCAGACGAAATCAGAAAACTCGCAGAAGATTCTAACAAGCAGGGCAAAAAGATTAACGACGTTATGAAGCATTTGCGAGAGATGATTACTGATATGGCGAACGCTGCTCACGATATGCAAACGCAATTCGACGTTATCTTTAACAACACGCAAACGGTAAGCAAGCAGGAAGGCATCATCAAGACTGCTATGGACGAGCAGAGCACGGGAAGTAAGCAGGTTATCCACGCTATTCGCGACATCAACGATGTTACAACAAAGGTTCGCGACGGGGCTAACACGATGGAGCAAGGCTCTAGCGAAATTATGAACGAAATGCAGCGGCTCACCGAAGTTACTCAGCAAATCAACATTGCGATGAGCGAGATTTCGACAGGTGTCAAAGAGCTTAACAACCACATGCAAGAAGTGCACGTTTTGGCACAGCAGAACAGCGAATCTATCAACACGGTTAGCAATGAAGTCGGACAGTTCAAAGTTGAAAAGACGGCTGAAGATATTGCCGCAGAAGAAGAAGCTAAACTGACCAAAAAGAAAGGCAAAAAGGCAAAAAAACAGCCTAAAGCCGAGAAAACAGCATAATGATGTAACTGCATAAAACAAAACAGCTCCGACAAAATGTAATCGGAGCTGTTTTTGTTAAAAAGCATATTTATTGCAACATTGCAGCATACTTTGGCTGTTCGGACAAGGGAACACCTAAAACATTCATTGCGTCTGCAGCATTCATCTTCATATTGTGCATAAGATTCAAAATGCTGCTCTTGATACCATTCATCAGCCCCTCAGCTCTTCCTTCATCTCTTGCTTCTTCTTTTTGCACTTCAACATCGTAATCGTATTCCATATCAAACATATTCAACACCTCCGACGCTTTTCTCTCTAAATACTTAGGTAAAATCTCTTGCTTTCTAGCCTCTTGTATCGCCCATATAAACGGCTCTTCTAATCCAAGTTCCTCTTCATGCGTTTTCGCATATCGTACTAAATCAATTAGCTTTGTGTATTGCTGTAGCACATCGCACTTTTGAAGTAAATCATCGCCAATACCAGTATTTATGTTGTATACTTTTACTACAAGTTCCAACGAGGGTGAAGTATTATCATCTCCATCTCGTTCAAAGGCCTCCGACAATTTTTTTTCACTCACAGCAGGTACATTTTCAGTGCCATTATACAGAAAAATGCCTCATCAAAACCAACGTTAAAAGTTGCCACTTCATACGAAGTATATACACTAATTCTAGCGCAGTAATACACAGATTTCAATTTTATGCCACTAAAACGATGCCTCATTTAAACATTGGTTTTAATAAGAGGTTTCTATGCAAAACGTTGCTATTGAAAAGAAAGAGCGCAGCTCGAACTTTGAGCTTCTGCGCATTATTGCGATGTTTATGATTGTTGCAAGTCATTACGCTGTTCACGGCGTGCGGCACTGTTTAACGCTTGAATTATCTGCACAATGGCTGAAGGGAATAGAGTTAAACAGGATTTTGACTTCATTTTTGGCTCACGGCGGAATCGGAAACGGCATTTTCTTTCTGTTGACGGGCTATTTTATGTTCGGCAAACCGTACAAAGTGCAGCGGCTCATCAAACTCATCGCGCAAGTGTACTTTTACGCCTTTGCGCTGCTCATTGCGTGGGCGGTTATTCGTTTTGCACACATCTATTCTTTTCCCGAATTGAAAACGATTTCGCAGATGATGTTTCTTATCAACGCCGTCATTCCGATAACGTCGAGCGGCTGGTGGTTCATTCAGACGTATGTCGTGCTTTTTTTGTTTATCCCCGTTCTAAACAGCTTTATCGAAAAATTGAGCCTGCAAAAACAGCTCGCCGTGCTTGCAGGTATTTGGATTTTCTGGTACGCCGCAGGGATTTTCAGCTTTGGCTACTCAAATTTACAAGAAGCCTGTTTTTTCTACATTCTCGGCGCGTATCTCAAGCGAAAAGATGTTTCAATGAACACATATCTTGCGCTTTTTTTGTTCATCTGCATGTGGATTGCGCTCTCTTTGCTTGACATAAAAAGTGCGGCTATTCTCAAAAGCGACAATGTAAAAGAAATGCTCGTCAAAGTGTTTTGCAGCGGCTTTTCTGCGGTGATACGACCGTTTGCAGTCGTTTTTATATTTTTGTTCTGTAAATCGCTCAAAATCGGCTGTAATCGGTTTATCAATGCCGTCGCGTCAAGCACATTCGGCATATATCTCATTCACGATTCTGCCGTCGGTCGCCAATTCATTTGGAATAAATTGCTTCACGTTTCCGATGTGCAGTATCAGTCCGTCTATTTTCCGCTGTATGCCGCCATTTCGATTGTCGCCGTGTTCGCACTCTGCGCGATTATCGAGCTTTTGCGCAAAAAGATTTTCGCAAAAGTATTTCACCTATAGCTTATTCAAAAGTTCTCTCAAGGCCGCCTGTGGCAAACGAAAGAGCTGTTAAAGACACCCTTGAGCTTCTTGCCGATGTTTTCGACTCCTGCAAGATAAAAAAAATATCTCACAGGAGTTTTTTATTAGCTTCGCTGTTTATGCCAGCTCTATCTTTATCACAACAGGGAAATCGCTTTTGACCGTTTTTGTCGAAAACTTCAGCCCCTCTTCATCAATCGTATACTCTATTTTCTCATCAAACCCCAAAATCTTTACATCGCTGATGATACCGTGAAACGACGGCTTATTCTGGTCTTTACTCAATGCTAAAGACTTAATGCACACATCGCCTGTATAATTCATTGCAAAGGCATAAATTGCACCATGAGCGGCAGTAAAACGGAAGTCTGTTGCAGTATATTGCTTTTCGCATTGGTCTTGAAATTGTCCTTCAACATCTAGGCTTTCCCCCTCTTTAGAAAAACGCCAACAGCGGCTATTGTCTATCGCCTCCCTGTTGACTTTCATCCATGCCCCCAAATCTCTCAGAATCTTCTTATCCCCGTCCGCAATAGAGCCGTCTGCCTTTGGACCAATATTCAAAAGCAAATTGCCGTTTTTGCTCACAACATCGATGAGCGTCGAAATGATTTCTCTGCTTGATTTGTAATCCAGTGAATCCGTATAGCACCAAGAATTGCGCGCAACGGCCGTATCTGTTTGCCACGGGTACGGTTTCGCCTCGCTAAAGCCGCCTCGCTCCACATCAACAATTCCCGTGCCAAAAGCCAAAGCGTCGTGCTTATAACACACAGCCCCCGTTTTTCCTTTTTCCGCCATTTTGCTGTAATAGTACGCGATGAGCTTTTTAAGATATGGCTTAAATGCTTCGTGCTGAATCCACCAATCAAAATACAAAAAGGCTGGCTCATATTTGTCTACGATTTCGGCAGTGCGGCAAAGCCAATCTTCAAGATACTCTTTTGACGGATACGGCTTTGAATACAGGTCTGAAAAATCAGGCTGCGGCATAGCTGGCCAATAAAAATCCCCCCTTTGCAACGGCTCTTTTATATCTGAATCAAACAGCTTTCCATCTCCCATAAACCACCAATGTTCTGCTCTGTGGCTTGAGGTACAAAAGATAAGCCCCTGTTTTTCCGCCGCAGCTTTTAATTCTGCAATGAAATCCCGTTTTGCACCTTTTTGCGCAGCGTTCCACTCTGAAATCTCGCTTTCATACATCTGAAATCCGTCGTGATGCTCTGCAACTGGACAAATATAGCCAGCTCCTGCCTCTTTGAAAAGCGCAATCCATTCATCAGCATTAAACTTTTCAGCCGTGAAAAACGGAATAAAATCCTTGTAGCCGAACTCTTTATGAGGACCAAACGTCTTTATGTGATGCAAATACTCATTGCTTCCTTTAACATACATATTGCGCGAATACCACTCGTTAAAAGCAGCAGGCACAGAATACAGCCCCCAATGCGTAAAAATGCCAAGCCGCTTTTGAGAAAACCACTGAGGCACTTTCCATTCGCTCAAACTTTCCCACGAGTCCTTAAACTTTCCATTTGCAATAGTGCTATCTATTTTAGCAAGTGCTTTTTCGTAATCAAACATACGTCAACCTCATTTTTCTATTATCAATCCCAATATCGATTTCTGCAACTTCATTTTTTTCATTATTTTTATTTAGATTTTGCGTTTTTAACCGTTTCGGAACACTAGACCTGTTCGGAAACAGTATGTCATTGCCGTACTCGGCTTTATGTCATTGCCGTACTCGATACGGCAATCTATTGCAATATAGGCGTTTTGAGAAAGAGGCTGTGCCTCAGATTATCGAACAGGTCTACTACTTTCTATCAGAAAAATCGGACAGCTTACAAAATCTAAATAGAGTTTTTTGCGCTGAAACATTTTCTTTGAAACTCTATTTAGATTTTCTCGTTTTTTGCATTTAGCGGGCAAAAATCTATTTAGATTTTAGAGATTTTGGAGTTTTTTCTAAAAACTCTATTTAGAGTTTCCTGTTTTTTGTATTTGACGGGCGAAAATCTAAATAGATTTTATAGATTTTGGAGTTTTCCCTAAAAAATCTAAAGTGGTTGCAGTATAGAGGAACTAATCGCTACTCGGAAGTGTTACGGAAAGTATGCTGAAGTATCTGTTTATGTCATTCTCGAGTGTACCTTTATGTCATTCTCGTGCTTGACACGGGAATCTATCTTCTGTAGGCATTTTGAAAATATTATCGGGTCAAGCCCAATAATGACATTCTAGCATACCTTTGGTAACAACTCCCGCTACTCTAAAGATTGAATTCGAAACGAGTATCGAAATGATTTAGAAAAATGATTTAGCAAAATGATTTTATCTCTTCAAGAACTCTCAAAGCGTCAATACCGTTTTGCAACGTCGATTTCAATTCAGACTTGCCGTCTAAAAAATCAACTGCATTTTGAACCATATTTGAAAAATACAGTGTTTTATCAGGTGTTTTTACAGACGCATCAGGGGTGAGCGATTTAAAGCCTGTGTATAAAGTAGATTCGGCGTTTTTATAAATCGTCAAATAGCCGTTTCCAATACATATTCGCCCCTCTGTGCCGCGAATATCGATGTCGAAACCAAAATATTTGCTTCTGCCGCTCAAAGAAATCGAAACAAGAGGGCATGAGGATACTTGATACAAGGCTGTAAGGTTGCGAACACAATCCTTTTCATCTCGGTATATGCCTGTAACAATCGGGTCATGCAAGATAGGCTTATGCAGTGTATTTTGCGCACGGCTTAAAAGACCTGTTGCATGCGATGTTTGCGCTTTTTGCCCCTCAAGCTCTTCTAAAAGATACATCACAATATCCACAAGATGAGTTCCGTCGTGTATAAGACTGTATTCACCTGTACTCTCTTCTTTTTTGTCATACACTTTGAGCGAAGAGGATAAAAGAGCGTGAATACTTTGTATCTCTCCGATTTTTTTCATATACAAACGCGCTAAAGCGTAATCTTCCGCAAAACGCCGCTCGTGATTTACCAAAATAGGCACATTCTCTTTTTCGCTCATCATCTTTATTTTCAGAGCGTCTTTTACATTCAATGCAACAGGCTTTTCCAAAATAAGCAGTTTCGGACGAGCATTTATTGCTTCTAATGCCACTTTTAAATGGTTATCTTCATTTACAGCTACCGTTACAATATCGGGTTTGTGCCGAGCAAATAGATTTGCAGTGTTCATATACGCAGGAAGCGGATAGTTTGCTCTATGCCATTCTTCAGCCCTGCTTAAATCGCTATCACAGCCTGCAATGAGTTTTATCTGCGGATTCTCGGCTAATGCCGCTGTATGAGAGGCTGGCTGCTCTCTTTTTTTGTCTTGTCCTAAGCTATAGCCAATTCTTCCGCAACCAATAATTGCTGCTGTATAAATTGTCTTTTTCGATTTTGAAAACAACGGAAACACTTTTTTCTCCAAAATTTCTCCAAAATTTTCTCCAAAAGTTTTCGTTATTTCGCGTATTGCACAGTCGTATTGCTCGGCATAACTTTGATTTCAACACGACGGTTCAAAGCTCTTCCCTCTGCAGTGCTATTATCACCTACAGGCACTGTGCCGCCAAAACCACGCATAGAAAGGATTTCTCTCTTTACGCCTTGTTCTACGAGAGCTTCTACAATCGCATTCGCTCTCTCTATAGAAAGGTTCATCTGCCCCACAGGCTTTCCCACATCAGCAGTATGCCCCTCAATCAAAATCGTAAAGCCATTATCGCGAGTAGCTTCTTTGAGCTGTTCTGCAAGGGCTTTTATGCGAGGTGTTTCGCCAGACAAAAGCTTTGAAGAATCTGCTTCAAACTTCAAATCGTTTATCGTAATCTGAATACCAGTCGGAACATCATCAATATGCAAAAACTCTGTTGTCTTGTCTTCATAAACAAATTCTTTTAGCTTATCATACACAGCATAATAACTGCCGCTTTTATCAGGTGCGCCAACCGTATGCACTAGCATTTCTTTGTTCAAGAGAATAACGACCTTACCATCTCGCAAAAGCTCTCTGTTTTTCGGCACAGTCATAATGCGAAGATAATCATCATACGAGATAACAGGGTCTGTTCTGTTTGCGCCATACACTTCTATTGCAGTAATGCGCAGCGGGTCTCGGCCAACGCGGCGAAAACTCTCTTCACTATTTTCATCAGTATCATAGTGAACTATTCCCTGCTCACTTGCTATTACACGATTGACCATATTGCGCTCATACATCAAATCCATTTGCTCATTCCAGATTTTCGGGAAAAAGCACGGCTCTACATTCTCAACGGTGTATTCCCCGTGAACAGGAAGCATTGAGCGCGCATCAATAATAATTCCTGTATAAGAGCGAGAAGATATAGTTTCAATCGGAGTTTGCGCACGATACGGCACATTATGCTTTACCATAAGAGAACCAATCTCTGTAAGACTTATCGTATTGGTAACAAGCATTTCGTTTGATGTTGTCGAAAGCACGCCAGGACTGCGACGGCTCTTATCAATGATATGCGTCAGCTGCTCAAACGTCATATTCTGATGAATTATCATATCGCCAAGCTTTACCGATGAATCCACATTCAACGTCAAAAGAGGGTCTTTTATAAGCTCTGGCAGCTGCATTTCTATGCGCTTGGTAGCTGCGATTTTTCCAGAAGGAAGCTGAATATTTGCTTTTTGAATATCAAGAGAGATTTTTGATGAAAACAGTGTTTTTGTCCAGTCTACAGAACTTGTAGAACGCATTGTAGCTTCTTCTTTTGTAACCACTTCAGACATCAATGCTGTTTGTGTAAAAATTAAAAAAGCAACTGCAAAGATAGCGTATATTTTTATCGATTTCATCTATAAATCCCCTTACAAAAAGGCTGTGCCACATAAAAGAAGCTATGCCATACAAAAAGAGGCTGTGCCCATACAAAAGAGGCTGTGCCTTCTCTATTTCAATATCGGCACATAAAGCGTCTTACCGATAGACAAAATAGTATTTTCCTTAATGCCGTTTGCTTCACACAAATCCGCCACCGAAATTCCATACGCTCTCGATATTCCCCAAAGCGTTTCCCCTTTTGCCACCACATGCGCATTAGAAAATTCGTGGTTCTTTATTCTTTCAAGTGCGTTTGAGATAAGCTCTTCACTTCCTGCAGGCACTCGCAAATTATACCCAGGCGGAGTGATTCCCCTTGTGAGTGCTGTATTATACCGCGTTAAATCGGTAAGCTCTATTTCTGCTGCAAGAGAAAGCTGCAAAAGTGAAATTGCGCCAGGTATTTTTATATAAATATACGGTTCATCTTCAAAAGCAGGAGGCACAGGAATATCCAAACCATAGTATTCTGCGTTTTGGATTAAGTCGCTAAAGGCAATGAGTTTCGGCACATATTCCGCAGATTCGCTTTTCAGCAATTTCTTTTCAGACAGCTCCCAAAAGTCCATACCAGGATGCGCCTTTAAGAGCCTTGACATAGCCCCCGCCCCGCAGTTATACGCCGCCAATGCAATCGCCCAATCACCGAATTGCCTATAGTTTTCCTGCAACTTCGCCACAGCCGCATCTGTGCTCTTCCACGGGTCAAGCCGCTCATCTACAAAATCCGTCTTCTTTAGATATGGGTGCATTGAGTTTTCCATAAACTGCCAAAGCCCCAAAGCCCCGCTTCTTGATTTTGCTGTCGGTGTAAAGCTCGATTCTACAATCGGTAAATACTCCAAACATTCAGGCATACCGCGCGCTTTTAGCTGCATTTGTATATACGGCCGATACATATTCCCCGCAGAAACAACCTGTATCAGCCACTCTTTCGCTTTGCCTTTCATATACTTTCGGCGATACTTTTCGACTGCGCTCTTATCTGCCCCCTCTATCGCAAGCGGCTTATATGCAGGACGAAATTTCTCTTCTCGCGGAAAAATATCCTCCTCAGCCACCTTGCTCCAAATAATACCGTCTTCTTCAAATTGCAAAGGAGGCTCTATTGAACTATTTTCTTCCGCAATATCTTCCGCAATGATAGAAGTGCAAAAGACAAAAGAGATTACGACGACAAATGTTTTAATAAGAGTCTTTGACTCAAAAAAAGCCTTTGGCTTCTTCACAGCTTTTCTCCAAAATATATTCCAGCCCATTCCCATCTACCGTGTATTTCGGGGTCAGCAGGGAAATTCACTTTTCTAAAGTACAAATACCACACATTTATATATACGCTCCAGCCCCAAGTGCGAAGATATGCTTCGTTTGGAGTAGAAGACGAATCGAGTTCATCGCTAAAATGAATACGGTTTCCGTGCATAAAGCTGCGCATAGAAAAGTTTTCCATTGCATTAGCAGAGTTTTCGTCTTGCTTCCACGACATAGCAAAAAAATTAACTTTTGACTTATAGCTATCAAGCATTTTCGGATTATACGTCGAAAGAGCCTTTTTCACTGCGCTTTCTAATGCTTCAAGCGTATCAAACGTCCAATCTTTTTTTGAGTTGCTAAAATCAATAAGCTGCTTTGCATACGAATATGCGTCAGGGTCGCCAGCAATGCGAATAGTAGACGCATCGTCTTGGCTCAAAAAAAGCTGATATGCTTTAAGAGCTTGCTCAAAATCTCCCTCTTTTTCATACTCTTTGCCCAATCGAGAATACAACTCCGTGATATTTACATCTGACGGAAAACGATTTATGAGCGCATTAAAATACAGAATTCTATTTCGCGGCGTTTTAGAAATCTGAATCAAATGCTGCAGACAAAGAAAATGCACGCTCTGCTCTTTTCCTGTGTCGTCTTTTATCATTAAATCATTATAGTTCTTCACAATGCGGTCAAAATAATACTCTGCCATCTTTTCCGCACCGTCTTCCAAATATGTATACGCCGCCATCAAAAGCCAATATGCGTTATACATATCGTCAGGATTTCTCTCTACATAATCGGTTAAAAAAACGATAAGCGTTTGATAATCTTTTTTCGCTCTCAAGTTTCCTGCAATCTTTTTCATTACCGCATAATGACTTTTCTCTGTTAAAGAATCGTCATTCATCAGCTCTAAAAGCTGCTTTTGAGTTTCTTCGTTTTTGTCTTTTTTGCTCTTTGCCCCCACCGTATCAAGCAACAGCAGAGCTAAAAGCATTGTAGCAATAATTTTTTTGTTCATATCCCCTATACGCAAAGGACAGAACATTTCTTCGTCCTGCCCTTATAGATTCTCGTTCAAATCAGACTGTGCCTTTCAAATCAGACTGTGCCTTTCAAATCAGACTATGCCTGTTATTTTGTAACGTTGAACTTGAAGAAAATCACATCGCCGTCTTGCACA